>Ga0182013_10001239_pt1 | contig 35223 bp, 35 predicted proteins | sample 612S2MmetaG_FD_120487 | JGI IMG/M metagenome (GOLD analysis project Ga0182013, IMG submission 120487) | Permafrost microbial communities from Stordalen Mire, Sweden - 612S2M metaG | ecosystem: Environmental > Terrestrial > Soil > Wetlands > Permafrost | place: Sweden: Stordalen | collected... | reverse complement strand
GCCCGGGTAGTTCTCGACGTCGGTGGTTATCATCAACTGACCGCCCGGCTTGAAGCCGCTGAGCAGCAAGGGCTTCAGCATCGCGCGGGCGGCGTAGACCGCCGCGGTGTAGCCGGCCGGGCCGGAGCCGATGACGACCAGGCGTTCGTGGGTGGAAGCGGTCATGCAAACCTCGCGGCGCCGATCGACCGACGCCGGCCGAGGCGTCGCCGCGCGTCGGCGGAGCTTCGCTCATATAGGCGCCGGAATGGTCCGGCAATACGCGCCGCGCCCCCTTCCACGACGACAAGAGCGGCGATTCGGCGCAGAATGGGGAGGATTTTGCGACCCAGGAAAGATCGCCATGCTTACGCTGCGCACGTCGCCCGCTTCGCCGTTCGGACGCAAGGTGCGGATTGCCGCCGCCGAACTCGGCCTGGAGGGGAGGATCGCGATCGAGCGGGCCGACACCGGCGATCCGGCCGATTCGCTGCGGCGGCAGAATCCGCTCGGCAAGATCCCCGTGCTCCTCCTCGAGGACGGCCAGGCGATCTTCGACAGCCGCGTCATCGTCGAATATCTCGACGGCCTGGCTGGGGGCGGACGATTGATCCCGGCCGAACTCGCGCCGCGGATTCGCGCGCTGACGCTGCAGTCGCTTGCCGACGGCGTCGCCGACGCCGCGATCCTGCAAGTCTACGAAAGCCGCATGCGCGAGTCGGCCGAGCGGTCGGCGAAATGGGTCGCCTACCAGGCGGAGAAGACGACGCGCGCGTTGACGGCGCTCGAGGCGCGACCGCCGGCGGCCAGGCAGGTCGATGTGGGGGCGATCGCGATCGCCTGCGCGCTCGGCTATCTCGACCTGCGCTTCGCCGGCGAATGGCGCTCCGCCCATCCCAAGCTCGTCGCCTGGCTTGATGGCTTCGCCGCCGCCGTCCCGGCTTTCGCGGCGACCGCCTTCGCCGGCTAGACCAGCGCCCGGACGCCGGACATGACAAAGGCCCGGCGGGTCTCCCCGCCGGGCCTTTGAACTTGCGGATTCGGGCCGATCAGAACTTGTAGTTCAGGCCGGCGCGAACGATCGAGAGATTGAGGTCGCTCTTGGCCGAGTAGGTGCTGTCCGTGAACGTCTGCGAGCCGAGCGGCACGTAGAGATATTCGGCCTTGGCCGAGATGTTGTTGGTGAAGGCGTATTCGAGGCCGGCGCCGATCGCAGCGCCGCTGCGCCAATCGGTCGACGAGTACGAATAGTACGGCAGGCTCGTCTTGACGTCGACGCCCGCGTAGCCGCCGGTGACATAGAGCAGGGCGCGGCCGAGCGCGACGCCGGCGCGTGCGCGGGCGGTCACCATGTCGTCGATCTTGTTGCCGTACGGCCCGAGGACGTTAGCGCCATTCTTGTTCAGATCGGCCCAGTCCCAGTCGCCTTCGAGGCCGGCGACGAACTGACCGATCTGGTAGTTGTAGCCGACCGTGCCGCCGACGAGGCCGCCCGACGGGCTGCCGAAGTCGCCGCCGCTGCTGCCGCCGCCCCAGCCGCCGTTCACGCCGACATAGAAGCCCGTCCAGCTGAAGATGGGCGGCGCATAATACGGCGCCGGCGCCGGCGGCGCCTTGTGGGTCGGGAGGTCGGCGGCCATCGCGCTCGACGCAACCCCGGCCATCAACGCGGCCAACAGAACCTTTTTCATCGCAATCTCCTCGTCACCAACCATAACGGAGGGAGTCCGAACCACCCCGCCGGCCATGGTCGGAATATAGCCCTGGATTGGTTGTAAGTCTGTAACCCAATGATCACAACACAGAGAGGGAATGTGGCGGGATTCGGGCGACAATGCGCAAGTAATTAGATGCAAGGTCTAGGTTGTCAACGCTCGTAGTGCAACGCAATAACCATTATTTATTCTGCAGCAAAACCACTAATAGCCTAAATTCTGGCAAGAGGATGTTGGTAAATGAATTATTTACGTTGAGAACTATCTTGAATGTCGCCACATTTCGGCAACCATAAGCGGTCCATCGAGCGCTCGCGTCGGGGTCGAGACGCCTCGTGAAGCCGATTCAGTCGGCGCTGGGCAGGCGACGAACGACGAATTCGATCTGGCCGTCGGCGCGTTCGCTCCAGAACTCGATTTCCGTCATGTAGGCCGCCTTGGGAAAGCGCTCGAACAACTCACGCGCTTTGGCCCGCGCTTGCAGGCGCGGCAGGCAGAAAGATTCGCGCCGCCACAGGTCCGCGTCGGGCCTGCGGCCGGGGCGCCGCGCGCGCCGTTCCGCCGCGCGTCGCGCGAGGTCGCCGGGATTGTCGCGATCAATCGCCATGCCCGCCTCCGGACCGCGATCTTAACCTGCGGCCAGGAGGATGGGGAGTCTGCGAGCGCGGGCGTTTAACGGTCGAACGCCGCCGCGAAGCGCGCCCGCGCCTCGCGCGGCAGGCGGCCGTCGATGACGGCGAGGCCGAGCGCGATGGTCGCCAGGCCGAAGAAGTCGCGGGCCGCGAGCCGCTCGCCGAGCGCCGCGGCGCCGAGCAGGATCGCGGTCGCCGGCGCGAGCAGGGTCACCAGCACAACATTGACCGCGCCGGCGCCGGCGAGGATGCGGAAGAACACGACATACGCGAGAGCCGTCGACAGCGCGCCGATCGCGCCGATCGCCGCAATCGCCGCGGGGCCGGGCGCGGGCAGCCGCCAGGGCATGTCGACGGCGAGCGCGAGCGGCAGAAGCACGAGAGCCGACGCCGTGACCTGGCCGGTCGCCAGCTCAATCGGCGCCAGACCGAGCCGGCGGAAGCGCCGCGCGAACACGCTCGCGGCGGCGTAAGACGTAGCGGCCAGCAGCGCGGCAAGCTCGGCGACGAGATGGCCGGCGAAGCCGCCCAACAGCTCAGGCCCGATCATCGCCGCGACGCCAACGACACCGATCAGCGCGCCGGCGAGGCGGCGCTGGTCGAGCTTTTCCTCCACGGTGAACAAATGGGCGATGACGACAGTGAACACGGGAGTCGTCGCGTTGAGGATTGAAACGAGGCCGCTGGCGAGTTGGGTCTGGCTCCAGGTCAGCAGCGAGAACGGCGCGACGTTGTTGAGCAGCGCGAGCGCCAGCAGCGCCGGCGCCTGGCGGCCGAGCCGCAGGGCGGAAACCCCCGTCAATGGCGCGGCGAGCCACAGAAGCGCCGCCGCGATCGTCACTCTCGCAGCGACAATCGTAAATGGCGGCAATGCCTTGACGGCGATTCCGACGAAGAAGAATGAGCCGCCCCAGAGCAGCGACAACAGCAGCAGCAGACCCCATTCGGTCGTCGTCATCGGGCGCTGCGCGCCACGGTTCATTGCGGCTTCTTGGGTTTCTTCGGATTCGGTCTCTGGGCTTTTACCCGCGCCGGCGGCGTTCGTCCGCCCGATTGCGACGGCTTCGGCGCTTCGGCCTTGCTGGTGACGAGACTCTCCCATTCGGTCTGCACCAAAGGCGCGACCCGAGCATCGTAGGCTCCTTGCGGCGATAGCCGCTTGAGCGTTTCGTCCTGGTCGGCGGCTTCGGCGTCGATCAGCCGCGCCGCCGCGGCGTTGCGGCTCGCGATCTCGGGGCGCAGCAGGTAATCGAGCAACAGGTAGGCGACGTCGCTGTGCAGCGCGTCGCGGGGCATGGCGTAGACCTCGATCGCCAGTCCGCCGCCTTCCTTCGGCAGGGCGAAACGGATGTCGGCGCCGGCGCCGCCCTCCCGGCTGCGCGACTTGGCGGCTTCGGCCTCGCCGGCGTCGCCGACGCTGAGGCAGGCGGCGCCGCTCGCCAGCGCGCTGACGACGTCGGCGGCGGGGAAGGCGCGCGCCGTCTTGCGGCTGCGGCCGATCAGAGCGGCGGCGCTCTTGACCTGCACGGCGGTCGCGCGCGTTGGATCGACGCCGAGCAATCGCCAGGCGGCGGCGAACAGAGCATCGCGGTCGTCGGGCAGCACGACGCCGCAGTCCGCCATTTTGCTCGCTTCGATCGGATTGAAGAGGGCGTTCCACGAGGTCGGCGCGCCGGCGATCCGCTGCGCCGCCTTGTCGGCGTCATACAGCAGACCGGTTGCGTACCAGCCGAGCGGCGCCGCGCAGTCTGCGGCGGTCGGGTCGTAGGCGGCGAGCTTGGCGAGCGCTGCCGGCCGGACTTTGTCGACGTTGGGCAGACGCGCGTGGTCGAGCCGCGCCAACGCGCCGGCGGCGATCTCGCGCGCCAAGGCCGGGCCGGAAAGGACGACGAGGTCGTAGGGGCCGTCGCGCCATTTCTCGGCGAGGTCGGCCGCGCCCTCGTAGGCGTCGTAGGCGACTTGATAGCCGCTTTCAGCCTCGAATCCCTGCAGCGCGTCGACGTCCATCACGGCGGGAGGCGCGAGCAGACGGACGATCTTCGGCGCCTGTGCGGGCGGCGGCGCGAAGGGAGACGTCTCAGCGGCCAGGGTCGCCGACGCGCACAATCCGGCAAGCGCGAGCGCGAGCGCGACGCGAGCCAGCGTCATACGCGCGCCTCGCTGGCGACCCCTTGGAGCCGCATCAGCGCCGCGTCGAGCGTCGTGTCGCGCTTGGCGAAGCAGAAGCGCGCGACGGTGCGGATCGGCGTTTCGGCATAGAAGGCCGAGACCGGAATCGCTGCGACGCCATGGCGCTCGACCAGCTCGCGGCAGAAGGCGACGTCGTCGTCGCAGCCGAGCGGCGCGAGGTCGACGTTGAGGAAATAGGTGCCCGCGCTCGGCAGCACCGAGAAGCCGCGCTCCCGGAGGCCAGCGGCGAAGCGGTCGCGGCTGCGCTGGAACCCCTGGCGCATGGCCGCGAAATAGGAATCGTCCTTGCCGAGGCCGTAGGCGACGGCGCTCTGCAGGTTGGGCGGGGTGGTGAAGGTGATGAACTGGTGCGCCTTGGCGAGAATGCGCAAAATCTCCGGCGCGGCCATGACGAAGCCGACCTTCCAGCCGGTCAGCGAAAAGATCTTTCCGGCCGAGCCGATCTTGACCGTGCGCTCGCGCATGCCCGCCATCGCCATCAGCGGCTGATGGTCGAGGCCGTCGAACACCACGTGCTCCCAGACTTCGTCGCAGAGCGCGATGACGTCGTATTTGACGCAAGCGCGCGCCAGGATCTCGAGCGACTGGCGGCCGTAGACGACCCCGGTCGGGTTGAGCGGATTGTTGAACAGGACGACGCGCGTGCGGTCGGAAAAGGCGGCGGCGAGGTCGGCCGCGTCGAAGGTCCAGCGCGGCGGCTTCAGCGTGACGAATTTCGCCACGCCGCCGGCGCGTCGCACCAGCGGCAGATAGGCGTCGTACATCGGCTGGAAGAGCACGACCTCGTCGCCCGGCTCGATCAGCGCCATTAGCGCGCCGGCGATCGCCTCGGTCGCGCCCGAGGTCACCATGACCTCGCGTTCGGGATCGAGTTCGAGCCCCTGGAAACGCTTGTAATGGGCGGCGACGGCGGCGCGCAGCTCAGGTAGGCCGAGCATCGGCGGGTATTGGTTCCAGCCGTCGATCACCGCCTCCGCCGCCTTGGCGCGCACATCGGCGGGGCCGGGATCGTCGGGAAATCCCTGGCCGAGGTTGACCGCGTCGCGCTCGCGCGCCAGCCGCGACATGACCTCGAAGACGCTGACGCCGAGACCGGCGAAGAGGGAGTTCATCGGAAACCGCTGGATCGTGAGGCGCGCATTTAACGCAAATCGCTCGATCATGGATACGGCGCGCGGTCGCGCCTAGCCGCCCTCGGCGGGCGCGGACGGGCTGTCGGCTGCGCCGCGCGTCGTCATCCACACCGTCATGTCCCAGGCGTTGCGAAGTCCGGCGACGATCAGCGCGATGATTGCAATCCCGGCGAGGATATTGGCGTCGTCGGGGCGCCCCTCGAGTTCGATCGCCGCCGAGGCGAGCAGCAGGACATAGCCGACGAGGGGGATCAACGCATAGAAGAGCCGGTCCTCCCACGCCAGGCCGGCGGCGAAGCGGCGAAAGATGAAGACGAGGATCTGGCCGCAGTACGCGACGCCGATCAGTGCGCCGACGCCGAGCACGCCGCCGAGGCTGCGCGCGCTGTGCCCCGGCATGACTGACACCAGGCAGACGAACAGCGCCGATGCGAAGTGGACAACCGTTGGCGTGATGAAAGCGCGCATCGCCCCGAGATTGCGGGCGGCGAGCTGGCTCGCGCCGATCGAGGCGAAGACGAACATCAGGCCGACCAGCGTCGCCGCCGCGGCGCCGCCCATGGCGTAGAAATCGCGCCAATCGCGCAGAGTCTGGTCGAGAGAAACGGACACGCACGGCCTCGGGCTCGGCTAGGGCAGGGTCGCCGCCGCGATTGGAGCAAACCGTTGCGGCGCCGTAAAGGCCGGATTGAATTGCGTTCCGGCGCATGAGATCGAAGCAATATGGGCAGTTCGCTCGAATCCGTCTTCTGCCGCTCCGTCCTGGTGATCGGCGGCGTGCGCTCGGGCAAGAGCCGCTACGCGCTGGCGCTCGCCGAAGCGACAGCCGCCGAAAGACTCTACCTCGCCACCGCCGAGGCCGGCGACGCTGAAATGGCAGAACGCATCGCCCGCCACCGCGGCGAGCGCGGCACGGGCTGGCGGACCCGCGAGGAGCCGCTGGCGCTCGCTTCGGCGCTGCGGGCGGAAGCCCGGCCGGGGCGAGCGACTCTCGTCGACTGCCTGACTCTGTGGCTTGCCAACCTGATGCAAGCGGACCTTAACATCGAGGCGCAAATATCGGAATTGACGAAGGTTCTATCCGAACTCGACGGTCCGGCGATCCTGATTTCCAACGAGGTCGGGGCGGGGGTCGTGCCGGCGACTCCGCTCGGCCGCGCCTTTCGCGACTGGCAGGGGCGGCTCAACCAGGCGGCGGCGGCCGCCTGCGGCGCGGTCGTCGCCGTCGCCGCCGGCCTGCCGACCCAGCTCAAGCCGGCCCCGCGACCCGACGTCCGATTGCGCTGATTGGCTCAAAGGCGCGAAATTCCTGGCGACTCGGAGCGTCGCTAGGTTACCATCCGCCCATGCTGCGCCTGTTCGAACGCCGTCCGCCGCCGGGCCCGGTCGCGCACATCGAGGTCGCCCACGCGGGGGAAGTCTATCGCGTCGCGCTGAAGCGACTGTCGACGTCGCAGCGCTTCACGCTGCGTGTGCGTACGGCGACGCGCGACGTGCTGCTGACCATGCCGACGCGCAGTTCGCTGCGTTCGGCGCGCGAGTTCGCCGAGCGCCACGCGGCGTGGATCGGCGCGCGGCTGAAGCGGTTGCCGCGGCCCGTCGCTTTTGCGCCGAACGCGGTGACGCCGCTGCGCGGCGTCGATCACCGGATCGTCCATCGGCCGGGCGCGCGCGGCGTCGTCTGGACCGAGAATGGAGCTGGCGGGCCAATCATCTGCGTCGCCGGCGAAGCGCCGTTCATCGCTCGCCGCGTCGCCGACTTCCTCAAGCGCGAAGCGCGCAAGGACCTCGAAGCGGCGGTGGCGCGCCACGCCACGCGGCTCGGCGTCGCGCCGCGCCGCATCGCCTTGCGCGACACGGCGAGCCGCTGGGGCTCATGCTCGTCGACCGGCGGACTCAACTTCTCCTGGCGTCTGATCCTCGCGCCGCCGGAAATCCTCGATTATCTGGCGGCCCACGAAGTCGCGCACATCGTCCACATGAATCATTCGCCGATGTTCTGGAAGTTGGCGCGCCGGCTCTATCCCGAAACGGAGCGCGCCGAAGCGTGGCTGCGCGCGAACGGCGCCGATCTGCATCGCTTCGGGGCGGAAGGCGCGTGACTCAGGCGAAGCTGTCGATCGCTTCGAGGATCAGCGCGAGGTCCTGCGGCCGCGACAGGCGATGGTCGCCGTCCTTGATCAAGGTCAGCGTGACCGGATCGCCCGCCATATGCTCGACCAGCGTCAGCGCATGCCGGTAGGGAACGTCGGGATCCTGCATGCCCTGCAGGATGCGGGTCTGACAGTAACTGCGGATCGTCGCGCCGAACAGGAGATGCTTCCGCCCGTCCTCGATCAGAGCGCGGGCGATGCGGTAGCCGGAATGGGAATATTCGGACGGACGCGCCCATACGCCCTTTTCCATCAGCTCGCGGCGCTCTTCGTCGCTGGCGCGCGCCCACATCAGCGCCTCGGTGAAATCGACCGCCGGCGCAACGAGAACCATGCCGGCGAGCCGTCCCGCCTCGCCCGCCACGGCGAGCGCGCGCGCGACCAGCAGCGCAATATAGCCGCCCATCGACGAGCCGGCGAGCACGGTGCGTCCGGTGGATTCGGCGCGGATCGCCGCCAGCGCGTCCTCGAGCCACAGCGAAAGCGTTCCGTCCTCGAACTTGCCCTCCGAGGCGCCGTTGCCGGAATAGTCGAAGCGCAGCAGCGCCTGGCCGCGCTCGGCGCAATGGACGTCGAGCGCGCTCGCCTTGGTCGAAACCATGTCGGAGCCGAAGCCGGCGAGCCAGACGATCCCCGGCAGGCCGCCGCGCGCTGGCCAGCGGCGGCGAAACGCGATACGGCGTCGCGCCGTCCCTTCGCCGATGGCGAGGAATTGCGGTTCGTCGCAGATCACGGTCAAATCGATCCCATGATTCGTCCGGGTTTCAGGCCCTTCCTTCCGGCCGGCATGGCCGACGCGGCGGCGGCCGTCAATGCCGGCGGCGCGGCGCGCGACCATCTGGCGCGGTGGGGCGCGTGAGCGCCGCCACGCTCGCGCCCTTCGGCCGCGCCGAGAGCGGCGCCCTCGCCGGACGCACGATTCTGCAGATCATTCCGCGGCTCGACGCCGGCGGCGCCGAGCGCACGACGATCGACGTCGCCGCCGCCCTGGTGCAGGCCGGCGCGCGCGCTCTGGTCGCGTCGGAAGGCGGCCGGCTGGCGGCCGAATTGCAGGCGGTCGGCGGCGTGCTGGCGCCGTTCCCCGCCGCGACCAAGAATCCGGTTTCGATGGCGCTCAACGCGCCGCGACTGGCGCGGCTGATCATCGAGGAGGGGGTCGACCTCGTCCACGCGCGCTCGCGCGCGCCGGCGTGGGTTGCGCTCGGCGCCTGCCGCCGCGTCGGGCGGCCGTTCGTCACCACCTTTCATGGCGCCTACGGCGGGCGCTCGGCCTTGAAGCTCAGGTACAATTCGGTGATGGCGCGCGGCGATTTCGTCATCGCCAACTCGCAGTTCACCGCCGACGCGATCGAACGGCTCTATCCATTTGCGCGCGGCCGGCTCGCGGTCATTCCGCGCGGGACCGATCTCGCGCGCTTCGCGCCCAATTCGGTCGAGCGCGGGCGGGTGACCCAGTTGCGCGAAGCCTGGGGCGCCGCGCCGCACGAGCGCATCGTGCTGCTGGCGGCGCGGCTGACCGAGTGGAAGGGGCAGCGGGTGCTGATCGAGGCGGCGAAACTGCTCAAGGAGCGCGGATATGCCGACGTGCGCTTCGTGCTTGCGGGCGACGCGCAGGGGCGCGATTCCTATGCGCGCGATCTCGACGCGCGCATCCGCCGCTCCGGACTCGAGGACGTGGTCGCGCGCGTCGGCCATTGCCACGACATGCCGGCGGCGCTGATCGCCGCGAGCGTCGTCGCCGTGCCGTCGACCCAGCCGGAAGCCTTCGGCCGCAGCGCAGTCGAGGCCCAGGCGCTGGGCGCGATGGTGGTGGTGTCGGATTCCGGCGCCGCGCCGGAGACCGTGTTGGCGCCGCCGCAGACGTCGCCGCAGGAACGCACCGGCTGGCGCGTTCCTCCAGGCGACGCGCCGGCGCTCGCCGATGCGTTGGCCAGCGCGCTGACGCTCGGCGCAACTGCGCGCGACGCGATCGCCGTGCGCGCGCGCGCCCATGTCGAGGCGAACTTCTCGCTCGAGCAGATGACGGAAAAGACGCTCGCGGTCTATCGCGCCGCGCTGGCGCGCTAGACGCTGCGGCTGGCCCGCATTTACCGGATGAACGACCCGTCGCGCAGGTCGGTGAGCGCCTGGCGGATCTCGGCCTGGGTGTTCATCACGATCGGGCCGTGCCAGGCGATCGGCTCGCGCAACGGGCGGCCGGAGACGAGCAGGAAGCGCACGCCTTCGTCGCCCGCCTGGACGACCACTTCGTCGCCGGAATCGAACACCACCAGCGAGCGGTCGCCGACCGTGTCGCGCACCAGCGTTTCCTCGCCGCCGACCAGTTCCTCGCGCAATGCGCCGAACGGCGCGGAGGCGCCGGCGAAAGTCGCCGAGCCCTGAAAGATATAGGCGAAGGCCTGACGATAGGTTTCGACCGGTAGGACCTTGCGCTTCCCCGGCGGCACAGTGACGTCGAGGTAGCGCGGGTCGGCGGCGACGCCGTCGACCGGGCCCTTCTGGCCCCAGAAATCGCCGCAGATGACGCGCACCGAGACGCCGTCGTCGTCGATCACTTCGGGGATCGCCACGCTCGGCACGTCCTGGTAGCGCGGCGCGGTCATCTTCAGGCTCGAAGGGAGGTTGGCCCACAGCTGGAAGCCGTGCATGCGGCCGAGCGGGTCGCCCTTCGGCATTTCCTGGTGGAGGATGCCGCGGCCGGCGGTCATCCACTGAACGTCGCCGGCGCCGAGCACGCCGGAATTGCCGAGGCTGTCGCCATGCGCAACCGAGCCGGCCAGCACATAGGTGATCGTCTCGATGCCGCGATGGGGATGCCAGGGAAAGCCGGCGAGGTAATCGCTCGGGCGATCGTTACGGAAATCGTCCATCATCAGGAACGGATCGAAATCGGAAGTGTCGCCGAAGCCGAAGGCGCGGCGAAGCTTGACGCCGGCGCCTTCGAGAGCGGGGCGGGACTGGCTGATGCGTTTGATCGCGCGGATGGTCATGAATGGGCTCAGGGCGAGGTGATAAGCGCCCCATGTGGGGAGGCTTGCGCGCGAATGCCAGACCGACCGCTTGCAAAAACGCAAGCACTAGCCGCGCCGCCCGCGGTTCTCCGGCTGGCCGCCGATGGACTCGGTCGCCTTGGCGCCCATCGCCGCGGCCTCGGCGAGGCAACGCTCGATCGGCTGTCCGGCGAGATGGGCGACGAGGAAGGCGGCGACGAACGCGTCGCCGGCGCCGGTGCTGTCCTTGGCCGCGGCGGGCGGGGCGGGGACACGCCATCTCGACTTGGCGGCGAAGGCCTCGCAGCCCGCCGCGCCGCGCTTGACGACGACCAGCGGATAATGGGCGGCGAGCCGCGCGCCCTGGGCCTGCGGGTCGTCGGTCCCCGAAAGCACGGCGGCCTCTTCCTCGTTGGGGAAGAGCATGGCCGCGCCGTGCGTCCAGGCGAGAAAGTTGTCGGGTCCCGCTTCGCGCAGGAATTCCGCCGAGGCGGGATCGACGCCGATCGGACGGCCGGCGGCCCGCGCGATCAGGCCGACGACGGCGTCGCGGGGGCCGGGCGCGAAAAAGCTGTAGCCCGAGAGATGGATCATCGCCGCGCCGTCGACCACGGCTTCGGGAAAGTCGCGCGCGCAGAGGTCGAGATTGGCGGCGCGGTCGGTCAGGAAGCTGCGCTCGCCGCCCGGTTCGATCAGCGCAATCAGCCGACCCGTCTCGCGCCGCCTGTCGGCGGCGAGGTGCGGCGTCACGCCGACCCGCCGGAGCCGCGCCGCCTCGCGCCGCCGGTCGGCCGCGCCGACGCGCGCGACGAAGTCGACCGCGGCGCCGAAATGCGCGAGCCACGCCGCCTGATTGGCGCCCGATCCGCCCGGCCGGTCGACGATCGCCGCGCGCCGGTCGGAGCCGCGGACGAGCGGCCCCTCGGGTTCGACGATCGTGTCGATCATCAGGTCGCCGACGACGAGGATGCGCCGCGCGGCAACCGCCGGCCGGACTTGGCTCACAGGCGGGACAACTCGACCGCGACCTGGGCGGCGAGCATCGCGTTGTTCTCGACCAGCGCCATGTTGGCCTCGAGGCTGCGGCCGCCGGTCAACTCGACGACCCGGCCGAGCAGGAACGGCGTCACTTCCTTCTTGGCGACGCCCTTGGCCTTCGCCTCGGCGACCGCTTCGGCGATGCGCGCCTCGATCGCCTCGGCGTCGAGCGCCTTTTCCTCGGGGATCGGATTGGCGATCAGCAGGCCGCCCGGCCCGATCTCTCGCTGCAGCCTCACGATGCGCGCGAGGTCGTGAAGGCCGTCGCAGCGATGCTCGAGCCGGAAGCCGCTCGACCGCGCGTAGAAGGCGGGAAATTCGTCGCAGCGAAAGCCGCACACCGCGACGCCATGCGATTCGAGATATTCGAGCGTCTTGTCGATGTCGAGAATCGACTTGGCGCCGGCGCAGACCACGGCGACGCGGGTGCGCGACAGTTCGACGAGGTCGGCCGAGATGTCGAAGGTTTCTTCCGCGCCGCGATGCACGCCGCCGATGCCGCCGGTGGCGAAGATCTCGATGCCGGCGAGGTCGGCGACGTACATGGTCGCTGCGACCGTCGTGCCCGCAGCGCCGTGGCGCGCCGCGACCGCGGCGAGGTCGCGGCGCGAGGCCTTGACCACGCCGCCAGACAGCCGCGCCAGCCGCTCGACCTCGTCGCGCGTCAGGCCGACCTTGAAGCGCCCGTTGAGCACGGCGATCGTCGCCGGCGTGGCGCCCTGGTTGCGCACGGCGTTCTCGAGCATCAAGGCCGTCTCGAGATTGGTCGGAAACGGCATCCCATGGGTGATGATCGTCGACTCGAGCGCGACGACCGGTTTGTGACCGGCCAACGCCTCGGCGACTTCCGCCGAAACTTCGAGCAACGAATTCGCAGTCATGCCAATCGCCTTCTTCGCGGCCGCGCACGGCGGCTCGGCTTGATTATCAGCTTTGTCGGGCGCGGATCAAACGCTCTCCGCGACTTTAGACCGCGGGCGCAGTGCGTTCGCCGATCTCCCCTCTGCCGAGAGCCAGGCCGCGCGCCCGCGCTGAAATGCGCCAATGCTCGCCGGCGCGCTCGAGCCGGATCAGGTGATAGGCGGCGCGTTGGCGCGGGTCGGTCGATGCGGAGGAAGCCGAGGGCGCGCCAATGATCGGAATCCGCCCGCCCTCGACGCGCGTGGCGGGCGAGGCGAGATGGTCGACCATGCTCTTGTGCGTATGGCCGTGGAGGATCGCCTCGGCGCCGTGGCGCGCGACCGTCGCCTCGAAGGCGCGCGCATCGATCAGGCTGCGCAGCGGCCCACCGCCGCGCGCCAGCGGCGGATGATGGATGAGGATGACGCGCGCGAGCCCGCTTGCGCCGGTCTTGCTGAGGATTGCGGCCAATGCCTCGATCTGCCGCGCTCCCAGCCGGCCGGTCGCCATCAGCGGCCCGGTCGGCGTCGCCGTGCTGAGGCCGATCAGCGCGACGTCGCCGCGCACGCGCACGAACGGGAAGGTCTCGCCGTGCGCGTATTCGGCGTCCCCCTGCGTCCAGGGCGCGAAGGCCGCGGCGAGATGGGGCATCGCGTCGCGCACGTAGGCGTCGTGATTGCCAGGCGTCAGCGACACGTCGTCTGGGTCGCCGAGCCCGCCCATCCACTGCGCCGCGCGGCGGAACTCGGAGGGCAGGCCGATGTTGACGAGGTCGCCGGTGACCGCGACATGGTCCGGCTTCTGGGCGCCCATGTCGTCGACCAGGCGGGCGAGCGCCGCCATATCGCTCAGCCGTTCGCGCGCGCGCTTCCAATTGACGTAGCCCATGACGCGCTTGACGCGCAGCTCTTCGAAGCGCGGGCGCGGCAGCGGTCCGAGGTGGACGTCGGTGAGATGGGCGACGACGAAGCTCATCGGCGGACGGTCTTGCGCGTTGGCGGGCGGGCGGGGATTGGCTAGGCTCGCGGCCCGGACCATGGCGACGGACGGGCGACGAGACCCTTAGAAAGAGGCTCACCACGATGCAAGGGCAATCCGTCCGTCCGCTGTCAGCGCGACTGTTCACGCGCCTCACGCATATCTGGTTTCTGCTGGCGCGGCCGATGACGCTCGGCGTGCGCGGCCTCGTGCTCGACGATTCGGGTCGGGTGATGCTGGTCAAGCACACCTACGCGCCCGGCTGGCAATTGCCGGGCGGCGGCGTCGAAGTCGGCGAAACGTTCGAGATGGCGCTCAAGCGCGAACTTGCCGAAGAGGCCAACGTCGTCGTCGACGGCCCGCCCATCCTGCATGGCCTGTTCCTCAATCGCCCGATCTCGCGGCGCGACCATGTCGCGGTCTATGTGGTGAGGCGGTTCCGAGTGACCGGCGAGCGCGCGCCCGACCGCGAGATCGTCGAGGCGCGGTTCTTCCCCGTCGCGGCGCTGCCGTCCGACACGACACGCGGCACACGGTCGCGGCTCGAAGAAGCGCTTGAGGGCGCGGCGCTATCGACGATCTGGTGAGTTTCATCGCGCCCTTCCGTCGGCTGGCGCCGGCGTGCTATGTCCCCCGGCGTTTCAGCTTGCATAGGCGCATATGGCCGACGTGTCGTTGATCCTGGAGCCGGAGACCCCGGCCGACGCCGAGGCGATTCTCCGGCTTAACGAGCGCGTGTTCGGGCCAGGCCGCTTCGCCCGCACCGCCTATCGCCTGCGCGAGGCCACGTCGCCCGACCTCGGCCTGAGCTTCGTCGCGCGGGTCGGCACGCTGCTGGTCGGCGCCAACGCCATGACGCCGATCGTCATCGGCGAAACGCCGGCCTTGCTGCTCGGGCCGCTGATCGTCGAGCCGGTGTTCCGCAGCCAGGGCATCGGCGAAGCCTTGGTCGCCGCTTCGCTCGACGCGGCGCGCGCCGCCGGCGGCAAGCTGGTCGTGCTGGTCGGCGATGAGCCGTATTACGCGCGCATCGGCTTCCAACGCGTTCCGCCGGGACGGGTCGTCCTGCCGGGTCCGGTCGATCCCCACCGCGTGCTTTACTGCGAATTGCAGCCCGGCGCGTTCGACGGCGTCGCCGGCAAAGCGCGCGGAGCCTAGGATCGCGCGCATGACGATCATAGTGACGGGGAGCGCCGGCCATCTCGGCGAGGCGCTGATGCGGACGCTGCGCGCCGTGGGCCGGCCAGCGCTCGGCCTCGACCTCACGCCGTCGCCCTACACCGACCGCGTCGGCTCGATCAACGATCGCGGCTTCGTCGTCGAAAGCCTACGGGGCGCGCGCGCGGTCGTCCATTGCGCGACGTTGCACAAGCCGCATGTCTCGACCCGCGACGACAAGGACTTCCTCACCACCAACGCCGCCGGAACGCTGACCCTGCTCGAAGCCGCGCTCGACGCGCGAGTCGAAGCCTTCGTCTACACCAGCACCACCAGCGTCTTCGGCTCGGCGCTGACGCCGGGCGCGGGCGAGCCGGCGGCGTGGATCACCGAACGCGTTCCGCCCGTGCCGAAGAATATCTATGGAGCGACCAAGCAAGCGGCGGAACTGCTGTGCGAACTTTATGCGCGCCAGCGCGGCCTGCCGGCGGTCGTGTTGCGCGCATCGCGTTTCTTCCCCGAGGCCGACGACGATCCGCGCGTCAGCGCCGCCTATGAAATCGCCAACACGCAGGTCAATGAACTGCTCTATCGCCGCGTCGACATCGCCGACGTGGTCTCGGCGCATCTCCTCGCGCTCGACAAGGCGCCGGCGCTCGGTTTCGCGCGCTACATCGTCTCGGCGACGACGCCGTTCTCGCCCGACGATGCGCTGGCGCTGAGGCAGGACGCGGCAGCCGTCGTCCGTCGCGCGTTCCCGGAGCACGAGGCGCTTTACGCCCAGCGCGGCTGGCGCATGTTCCCGTCGATCGACCGGGTCTACGACAATCGCGCCGCGGTCGCCGAGCTCGGCTGGCGGCCGTTATACGACTTCCGCCGCGCGCTCGACCGTCTCGCCGCCGGCGAGGACTTCCGCAGTCCGCTCGCCCAGGCAATCGGCGCGAAGGGTTATCACGGAAGCTGACGGCCCGGGCGGGCCCCCGCATTTGCCGCCGCGTCGCGAAATGACTAGCCTGTCCGACGCGATCGATACGGCGGGCGCGCGGGACATTCAGGGGAGGTCGGCGTGCAGGCGGGTCGCCTCTACATTGGCGTCTATTGCGGCGCGTCGCGCTGCCACGCGCGACTGCGCGACGCTGGCGGGCGCGCGCTCGCCGAAGCGCGGGGCGCGGGGGGCAATCTCTACGTCGATTTCGACGCCGCGCTGGCCGCGGTTGACGCGCAGGCCGACGCGGTTTGCGCCAAGGCGGGATTCGATCCCGCCGATCGCGGCCAGCTGGCGCTCGGGATCGGCGTCGCCGGCCTTTCCACCCGCGACGACGCGGCGCGCGTCGAGGCGCGCTACTCGACTTACGCCAGCGTGCGCGCCGCCAATGATGCGGTCGCCGGTTGTCTTGGCGCCCACGGCGGCGGCGACGGCGCCTTGGTTATCGCCGGCACCGGCTCGGCGGCGATCGTCCGCGTCGACGGTCGGGAGACGCTGATCGGCGGGCGCGGCTTCCTGCTCGGCGACGATGGCTCGCTGGCGCGCGTCGGCGCCGAGGCGATCCGCGCCGCGCTGCGCGCTCACGACGGGATTGGCCCGGCCTCGCCGCTGACCGACGAGATCATGCGTCGCTTCGGCCACGATCCCCTTGTCGCGACGCAATGGGCGCTGACCGCCAAGCCCGCCGGTTATGGCGCCTTCACGCCGCTCGTCTTCGAGCGCGCCGCCGCCGGCGACGCCGTGGCGAAGGCGATCGTTGACGCTGCGGCGCTGGCGATCGACGCGCTGATCGACGCGACGCGCGCGTTCGGGGCGACCCGCGTCGCGCTGGTCGGCGGCATGACTGCGCCGATCACGCCGTATCTCGCTCCGTCGTCGCGCGCTTTGCTGCGCGATCCGCTCTACGACGACGCCGACGGCGCGCTTCTCATCGCTGGCGGGACGCTGCCGGCGCTCGACGGCGTCCCCGGATGAGCGACAGACGACGGCAGGTCTTCTTCGGAGCGCGCCTGTTCGACGGACTGACGATGCGTGACGATCGCGCGCTGGTGGTCGAGGATGGTGCGATCCTCGCGATCGCGCCGACCGCGGAACGGCCGCGCGACGTGGAGGCGGTCGACCTTGCCGGCGGTGTGCTGGCCCCGGGGCTGGTCGATTGGCAGGTCAACGGCGGCGGCGGCGCGCTGTTCAACGCCGCGCCCACGCCGGAGACGATCGCGGCGATGGCGGCCGCCCATCGCCACGCCGGCGTGACGTCGATTCTGCCGACGGTGATCACCGATTCGCCCGCTGTGCTGGCCGCGGCGCTGTTGGCGGCGGCCGAGGCGGCGCGCGTCACGCCCGGCGCGCTCGGCGTCCATGTCGAGGGGCCGTTCATCGACCCACGCCGCAAAGGCGTGCATCTCGCCGAATTCATCCGTCCGATGCGCGATCGCGACGTCGAGCAGCTCGTCTTGGCTAGGTCTGGCGCGATGGTCGTCACCTTGGCGCCGGCCGCCGCCGGCCCGGAGCGCATCGCGCGCCTCGCCGCGGCGGGGATCGTCGTCAGCCTTGGCCACGCCGAGGCGACGGCAGAAGAAGCGCGCGCCGCCTTCGCCGCCGGCGCGCGCGCGGTCACCCATCTCTTCAATGCGATGAGCCAACTCGGATCGCGCGCGCCGGGCCTGGTCGGCGCAGCGCTCGCCGATCCCCGGATCGTCTGCGGCCTGATCGCCGACGGGCAGCACGTCCATGACGCCGCGATGCGCGCGGCGATCAACGTCAAAGGGGCAGGGGGGGTCGCGCTCGTTTCCGACGCGATGCCGCCGGCGGCGGGAGGACCGTCCGTGTTCATGTTGCAAGGGCGGCGCATGCGGCGCGAAGGATCGCGCCTGCTGGACGATTTCGACACGCTCGCCGGCAGCGCGATCACCCTGCTCGACGCGGTGCGATACGTCGTCGGGGCGCTCGGCCTGCCGCTCGCCGAGGCGCTGAAAATGGCGACGGCGACGCCGGCGCGGCTGCTCGGGCTGGACGGTCGTATCGGCGGCCTGGCGCCTGGCGCGCGCGCCGACCTCATCCATCTCGATGACCGCCTCAACCTGCGCGGCGTCTGGCTCGCTGGAGCGCCGCAACAGACCTGACTCGCGAGCGCGGACCGCGGCAAGCGCGCGTCTTCGCGTAGACGCAAAACTATGTCAGCGTCGCGACGCGTCGTGCGGCCGCGGCGCGATTCGGCCGCAAGCGACGCCTACGGGGGCGTTCATGCGGTTTCTGGCTCTGGCGTTTTCGGCGCGGTTCATCGCGCTGACGGCGAGCGCCCTGTTGGCGCTGGTCTGCGCCGTCGCGACGGTCGCCGCCTGGCCGAGCGGAAGCGCCGCGCTCGTTCCCGCTTTCGTCGTCTTCGCCGCGCTGTCGCTGCTCGGCGCGCGCGACCTCTTCCAGACGCGTCACGCGGTGCTGCGCAATTATCCGATCTCCGCCCATCTGCGCTTCGTGCTCGAAGAGATTCGGCCGGAGATGCGGCAGTACTTCTTCGAAAGCGAGACCGACGGTCTGCCATTTTCGCGCAATCAGCGCGCCATCGTCTATCAGCGCGCCAAGATGCAGCTCGACAAGCGGCCGTTCGGCACCCAGCTCGACGTCAATGCGCAGGGGTACGAATGGCTGCGCCATTCGATAGCGCCGGCGGCGATTTCCGCGACGCCATTTCGCGCCCTTGTCGGCGGGCCGGGCTGCGCCCAGCCCTATTCGATTTCGGTCTTCAACATCTCCGCGATGAGCTTCGGCGCGCTGAGCGCCAACGCCATCCGCGCCCTCAATCGCGGCGCGGCGCTCGGCGGCTTCGCCCACGACACCGGGGAGGGCGGCTTCAGCCCCCATCATCGCGAGGGCGGCGGCGACGTGATCTGGGAGATCGGCTCGGGCTATTTCGGCTGCCGCACGCCGGAAGGCGCTTTCGATCCCGAACGCTTCGCCGCCACGGCGGCCAACGGTCAGATCAAGATGATCGAGATCAAGCTGAGCCAGGGCGCCAAGCCCGGCCACGGCGGCGTGCTGCCGGCGGCCAAGGTCTCCGCCGAGATCGCTGCGATCCGCGGCGTGCCGGTCGGCCGCGATTGCATTTCCCCGGCGCGCCACGGCGCATTCTCGAACCCGCTCGAGATGATGGGATTCATCGGCGAATTGCGGCGGCTCAGCGGCGGCAAGCCGGTCGGCTTCAAGCTCTGCGTCGGACATCCGTGGGAGTTTCTCGCCATCTGCAAGGCGATGCTGGAGACGGGCGTCCGACCCGACTTCATCGTCGTCGACGGCAAGGAAGGCGGCACCGGCGCGGCGCCGCTCGAATTCGCCGACCACATCGGCTTGCCGATGCGCGAAGGGCTCGTCTTCGTGCGCAACGCCTTGGCCGGCGCGGGCCTGCGCGGCGACATCCGCATCGGCGTTTCGGGCAAGATCGCCAACGCCTTCGACATGGCCTGCGCGATGGCGCTCGGCGCCGATTGGTGCAACGCCGCCCGCGGCTTCATGTTCGCGCTCGGCTGCATCCAGTCGCTGTCCTGCCACACCGACCGCTGTCCGACCGGCGTCGCGACCCAGGACAAGACGCGCTCCCGCGCGTTGGTGGTCGAGGACAAGACCGAGCGCGTGCGCAACTACCACCGCTCGATGCTGCACGCGCTGGCGGAACTGACCGCCGCGGCGGGGCTCGATCATCCGCGCGACTTCCGCCCTGTTCATTTCTCGCGCCGCATCAGCCCAAGCGAGACGCGGACGTTTGCCGGGCTCTATCCGCAATTGCAGCCGGGCGGGCTGATTTCGGGCGCGTGCGACGAATGGTGGCGCGAGCAATGGGAGATGGCGCGCTCCGACCGCTTCACCGTCGCGGTTTGAGGGACGCCGCGCGTCTAGTGCGCTTGCAGCGGGATCAGGTCGTCGCGACTGAAGTTGACCGTGATCGGCGCGCCGCGCGCCGGCAGGTCAGGGCCGCCGGTGTTGAACATGTCGATGATGACCGCGGCTTCCTGCAGTCGCACCCGCACCCGGACGACCGCGCCGAGGAAGGCGACGTCCTCGATGACGCCGGCGAGCGTGTTGCGATCGTCGCCGCCTTCGCCGAGCCGCAGGGCCTCAGGCCTCAACGCCAACGGCAGGATGTCGCCGGGTTTGGCGCCGTTGAGCTTGCGCCGCGTCGTCGCGCGCTGGCCGTCGATGTCGATCGCCCCGACCGACGCGTCGACGATCTTGCCGTTGAGCAGATTGAGCGTGCCGACGAACGAGGCGACGAAGCGAGTGCGCGGCGCATTGTAGATCTCGCTCGGCGAACCGACCTGTTCGATCGCGCCTTCGTTCATCACGACGACGCGGTCCGACATCGACAGGGCTTCCTCCTGGTCGTGGGTGACGAAGATCGTGGTGATGCCGAGACTGCGCTGCAGCGAGCGGATTTCCTCGCGCAGCGAGACGCGGATGCGCGCGTCGAGGGCGGAGAGCGGCTCGTCGAGCAGCAGGATCTGCGGACTCGGCGCCAGCGCGCGGGCGAGCGAGACGCGCTGCTGCTGGCCGCCCGACAACTGATAGGGGTAGCGTCCGGCGAGCTGCGGCAGCTTGATCAGCGCCAGCATCTCGTCGACCCGCGACTTGATGTCGGCCGGCGACTTGCGCGCGACCTTGAGGCCGAAGCCGATGTTGGCGGCCACCGTCATGTTGGGGAACAGCGCGTAGGACTGGAACACCATGCCGATTGCGCGCTTGTTGGCGCGCAGATGGGTGACATCCTGGCCGCTGATGCGAATCTCGCCGGCGCTGGGCGCCTCGAAGCCGGCGACGATGCGCAAGGTCGTCGTCTTGCCGCAGCCGCTCGGGCCGAGGAAGGTGACGAATTCGCCGCGCTCGACCGAGAGATTGAAGTCGCGCACGACCGTATTTGCGCCGAAGGCCTTGCGAACGCCGGTCAGGGTGAGGAACGACATGGGCGACTATCCTAACGCTTGCCGACAGGAATGCGAATGCCCGAGCCGACGAGCTGGATCAAGCCCATGCAAGCCCAGGTCAACGCGAAGGCGATGATCGCCAGCGCCGACGGCTCGTAGGCGCGGTTGGCGCCGATGAGTTGGAGATAGGGGCCGAAAGCCGGCCGATCGAGCAGGCTGGCGAAGGTGAACTCGCCGATGACGATGGCGAAGGTGAGAAACGCCCCCGACAGGATGCCGGAGCGGATGTTGGGCAGGATGATGTGGACGAGGATGGTCCAGATCCCGGCGCCCTGGCTTTCGGCGGCTTCGGTCAGGGTGCGCACGTCGATCGAGCGCAGCGCGGTCTCGACCGAGCGGTACATGTAGGGCAGGCCGAGGCCGACATAGCCGAACATCAGCAGCGCGTCGGCGCCGAGCGAGGTCGCCGTCAAGGGCAGGATCGACGAGCTTCCATAGAGCCTGACGTAGCCGAACACCAGCACGATCGCCGGGATCACCAGCGGCAGCAGGGTGATGAACTCGACCAGGCCGCGCAGCTTCGGCAGGCGGAGCTGGACCCAGTAGGCGGTCGGCACGACGATGAGGATGCCGACGACGATGGTCAGCAGTCCGAGCACAGTGGAGTAAAGAAAGGAATCGTGGAAATCGGCGCTCGCCAGCACGACGCGATAGGCGTCGAAGCTGTATTCGCCGCGCCGCATGCGCAGTGAGAATTCGAAAGTGGCGATCAGCGGCGCCAGGAAATAAGCGACGCCGAGGAACATCGCCAGCCAGGCGCCGAGCTTGCCGCTCTTCATTTGAGCCACCGGTCTGAGCGCGCTCGCAGGTAGAGATAGGCCACGTTCGACAGGCCGGTGATCAGCAGCATGCCGAGGGCGAGCGCGTAGCCGAGGTTGGGGTCGTGCAGCACGTCGCCGCGGATCTGCGCGTAGAGCAGGATTGGCACGATGTTGAGGAACGAACCGGTCAGCGCGTAGGCGGTGGCGATGGCGCCGAAGGCGTTGGCGAACAGAAGCAGCGAAGCGCCGAGCACGCTCGGCCACAGGATCGGCGCGACGATCATGCGCCAGTACTGCAGCCGTCCGGCGCCGAGGATTTCCGCCGCCTCACCCCACTCCGCCTTGACTCCGTCGATCGCCGGCGCAATCACAAGGACCATCAGTGGAATCTGGAAATACAGGTATGTGACGGTAAGACCGGTGAAGGTGAAGAGGTTGAAGCCGGCGGCGTAGATGTCGAGCCCGACGCTCCTGAGGAGGATGGTGATGAAGCCGAGGCGGCCGAGCGTCGCCATGAAGGCGAAGGCGAGCGGCACGCCGGCGAAATTCGAGGCGACGCCGCTGAAGGTCATCAGCGTCGGCCGCACCCAGCCTGGCAGGCCGCCGCGCAGCGCCGCGATCGCCAGCGCGAGGCCGATCAGCGCGCCGAGAAAGGCGGAGGCGAGGCTGATCTCGATGCTGAGCAGGTAGGAAAGTCGGATCGAGGGCTGCCACAGCCGGCCGAGATTCGACAAGGTGAATGCGCCGTCATGGTCCTGGAACGCGCCGACCAGCAGCGAACCGGTCGGCAGGATCAGGAACATGACGGCAAAGAGGAAGAACGGCGCGACGCCGAGCCACGCTGCCAGATTGGGCAAGCGCAGAACGCCCGTCGCGGGAGTCGCGACCGTCGTCATGCGCGCAACGCGACCGCGCCGCGCACGCCGGGGGCCACAGCGACGTCAGCCCCGCCGCCAATGACGGAGGCGGGGCGTGGGCTGATCACGCGTGCGGGCGTCACTTGGCGACGGTGGCGCCGACGACCGTGTCCCACTGCTTGGCGATGACGTCCTTCGCCGCCGCCTGTTCCTCGAGGGTCGGGAACTTGGCCTTGGCGTAGCTATCGGCCGGCGGCAGCGCGTCGAGCAACTCGGCCGGCACCTTCTTGTTTTCCACCAGATTGTTGAACCGGATCGGGTGGCAGTAGCCTTTCAGCCAGCCGAGCTGCCCTTCGTCCGAATAGAGGTGCTCGAGCCACAGCTTGGCGGCGTTGGGATGGGGCGCATAGGCGCTGATCGCCTGGACGTAGACGCCGGCGATGACGCCGGTCTTCGGCACGACGACGTCGACCTTGGGGTTGCCCTTCAGGGCGTCGCGCGCGGCGAGCGCGTTGTAGTCCCAGAAGACGAGGATCGGAGTCGAGCCCTGGGCGAGCGAGGCGGCCTTGCCGATCGCCGGGACGAAGTTGCCCTTCTTGTTGAGGTCGGCGAAGAAGTCGAGGCCCTTGGCGGCGGCCTTGGCGGCGTCGGTCTCGCCCGTCGACAGGCCGGCGGCGTAGACGCCCATCGTCGCCTGGTTGGAGGTGCGCGGGTCGCCGGCGAGCGCGACGGAGGCCTTGTACTCCGGCTTCAGCAGGTCGGGCCAATCGGTCGGGACGGTCTTGACGATGTCGGCGTTCACCGCGAACGACAGCACGCCGTAATAGTCGCCGACCCAGTAACCGTCGGCGTCCTTGGCCGAATCCGGGATCGAGTCCCAGGTGGAAACTTTGTAGGGAAGCAGGAGACCGTCCTTCTTGGCGGACGGGCCGAAGCTGAGGCCGACGTCGATCACGTCGGGGGCCTGCGGGCCCTTGTTGTCCTTGTTGGCCTTGATCGCCTCGACTTCGTCGCCCGAGCCGCCGTCGGGGTTGAGTTCGTTGACGGCGAGGCCGTACTTGGCCTTGAAGCTGTCGATCAGCGCGCCGTAGCCGCACCAGTCGCGCGGCAGCGCGATGACGGTGAGCTGGCCTTCCTTCTTGGCGGCGGCGACGAGGTCGTCGGGCGGAGCGGCGAGAGCGGGCGCGGCGCAGACCGCGAGCGCCGTGGCGGCCACGGACGCGAACCATTTCATGCGCTGCTGCAGCGTTACGTTGCTCATGACTATCCCCCTCGGCGCTTGCGCCTTCGCCCACCCATGGGCCGCGCCCGGCCCTAGCTCCGGCGTGTGACAATGACGTGTCAGGCCCATCGGCCGGACCGCAGTTTCCACCGCCGGCCGCTGGAATGCAACGGAGCGTTGCGGCGAATCCGCGGCTTGTCCCGCCGCCACGCTCGCGCCATGTTGTCAGCCTAGGGCGCGGCGATCCGCGGCCCGGGGCTCAATCGGTCGATCACGCAGAAGTGCGCCATTTTCTCACGCTCGTCGCCGTTCTGCTGGTCGTGGCGCTGACGGCGGCGCTGGTTGCGCCCTTGTTCGTCGATTGGTCGCGCCATCGCGGGCAGGTCGAGGCGGAGCTGAGCGCGGTCGTCGGCGCGCCGGTCACCGTCGCCGGTTCGATCGATCTTCATTTCCTGCCGACGCCTTATCTCCTGCTCAAGGACGTCACGATCGGCGCCGGCCCCGGCGGCCCGCCAGCCCTGACGTGCAAGTCCTTGCAACTCGAGGCGGCGCTCGCCAGCCTGCCGAGCGGCCGGGCGCGTTTCACGCTCGCGCGCCTCGATCAGCCGGTCTTGCGCCTCATCCGCCGCCCGGACGGCGCCTTGGCCCTGCCGAACTGGCGCCCGCAGGTCGGCGGCGGCCGGATCGCGCTCGATCGCCTGGTCGTCGAACGCGGCCGCCTCGCGTTGACCGGCGGCGACCGGGCGCCGCTCGACGTCGATATCGACCTCGACGCCTCGGCGGGTTCGTTGATCGGGCCGTTCCGCGGCGCCGGGCGGATCGCCGCGCCCGGCCTCGGCTCGGCGGCGATCCAGTTCTCCAGCGGAGCGATGTCGGACGGGGCGCTGCCGCTCAAGCTCGAGGCTGTCCGCGATGGCGGCCCCAACCTCGTCTTCGACGGCGCCGTGACGATCAATCCAAGCGACGGCGGCGTGGCGATCGCCTACGCCGGGGCGGCGACGGCGACCGGCGCAGTTGCGTTCAGCGACCCGGCTCAGCCGACGCCCTGGCGGGCCTCCGGAACGCTGGCGGGCGACCTCGGCGCCGCCACGGCGCGGAACCTGGTTGCGCGTTTCGGGCCCGACGAACGGGCGCTCGAAGCGCGCGGTTCGGCGCAGCTCACCGGCGGCAAAGCGCCGCGGCTATGGATCGATCTCGACGCCAAGCAGCTCGATTTCGACTCGTTGCTGCGCGCCAAGGACGAGGACGCGACGCCGCCGGCGCGCGCCTTCGCCGGCCTCGCGCGGCTCGTCGCGCCGCTGCAGCGCGGCGACGGCGCGCCGTTGGCGATCGACGTCGCCTTCACCGCCGCTTCGGCGATCGTCGGCGCGCAAACGATCTCTGATATCGACCTGCGCGCGACGGCTTCGGCAGGCGCGCCACTTTCCGGCACGCTCGCGCTCGACCTGCCAGGCCAGGCTTCGCTGCGGCTTTCCGGCGGGCTCGAACTCGGCCCTGCGCCGGGCTTCAAGGGCGCGCTGAAAGTCCAGGTCGGCGACATCGCTCAGCTTCGCGACTGGGCGACTCGCGGCGAGCCGAATTGGGCGAAAAGCCTGGCGGCGCTGAATGGGGCGCTGCCGTATCGCTCCGCCTCGGCGACCGGCGAGGTCGAGATTTCGGCGGTCGGCTTCTCCGCCCGCGATCTCGAACTGACGCTCGACCGGTCGACGCTCTCCGGAGCGATTGCCTACACCGCGCCGGTCGCGAACGCGCGCGCGCGGCTGTTCATGGACCTGAGCAGCGACGCGCTCGACGTCGACGCCCTGCCTGATCTCAGTCTCAGCGCCGGCCTCATCGGCGGCGCTGACCTCGCGCTGACGTTGCAGGCGGCGAAGCTGAGGGTCGGCCGGCCTGGAGACGCGGAGTTCGAGAGCGGCTCGCTGGCGCTGAAGATGACCAAGACGGGCGACGACATATCGTTGGAGAAACTCTCGCTCTCCGGCCTGGGCGGCGCTTCGATCGAGGCGAGCGGCGATCTCGGCCCGAAAGGGCGGCTGGTGCGTCTGGACGTCGACGCCGACAAGCTCGACGACGTCGCAACGCTGATCGGCCGCGTCGCGCCGGGCCCCGCGAGCCGCTGGCTCGCCGCGCGCTCGAGCTCGCTTTCGCCGGTCAAGGCGACGCTGCAGGCGTGGTCGGCCGATCCGAACGTCCCTGATCTCGATTCGATCAAAGCCGAAGGCGCGGCGGGCGCGACCCATTTCAACCTCGTGGCGAAACGATCGGGCGACTCGGCCGACGCGACCTTCAGCCTCGACGCGGACGACGGGTCGGCGCTGGTGCGTCAACTCGGCCTCGCCGCGCCGACGGCCGCCACGCCGCGCGCCCACCTCGAGGGTTCGGCGAAGGGCCGGTGGGATGTCGGCTTCGACGTTCAGGCGACGGGAACGCTGTCGGGCGCCGACTTCACCTGGCGCGGTCGTCTGCGGCCGGCCGCGGAAGCGGGGGACGCGTCGCTGTTCGGCGCGGCGACGCTCAAGGCTGGCGACGTCTCCGGACTGCTCGTCGCGCTTGGCCTCGTCAAGCCCGGAGCGATCGCCGCGCCGCTCGACCTCGCCGTCGACGTCGCCTTGCGCGGCGACGCGCTCGCGCTGCCGCGCGTGACGGGGAGCGCGGCGGGATCGAAGGTCGATGCGAAGCTGACGTGGCGGCTCGCGGCCCCCGAGGCGGTCGACCCCGACGTCGCGCTGGCGCAGTCGATCGCCGGCGATCCGGCGGGGTCGAAGCCAGGGCTGCAAGGCGACCTTTCGCTCGACCGCGTCAATCTCGCCAGTCTGCTCGGGCCGACGTTCGGCGTACCGGCCTCGCGCGACGCGAGTTTCGCTTCGCCGAGCCTCGATCCGCCGCCTCTCGATCTCAACCTGCGCGTCGGCGCGGTCGATCTCGGCGCCGGCGCGACGGCCCGCGGCTTCGACGGGCGGCTGCGACTCGATCACGGGCGCCTCGACCTCGACGACGTGTCGATGGATATCGGCGGCGCTCACGCCTCGGGGCGGTTGACGGCGCGGCGCGACGCGGCGCAGGCGACGGTGACTGGGCAGCTCGCTGTCGACCCGCTTGCTGTCGACCAGCCGGCGTTTCATGGGCGCGTCGGGGGCGCCTTCAGCTTCGCCAGTTCAGGCGACAGCGTCAGCGCGCTGATCGGCGGTTTGGCGGGCGAGGGGAAGGTCGAACTGCGCGGCGCGACCATTCCGCGCCTCGATCCCGCCGCGCTGACCCGCGTGCTGGCGCGCGCGCGATCGGGCGACATCGGCATCGACGAGACCAATGTCGGCTACGCGCTCGGCCTCGAACTCGATCGCGCCGCGTTGCCGCTGCCGGACGGCGCGACGCCGGCGACGCTGAGCGGGGGGGTCGTGCGCCTCGAACCGATGGCCGTTCCGCGCGCCGGCGGCGCGGCGACGGCGAGCGCCGCCTACGATCTGCGCGCCGCGAGCCTGACGTTCGACGTCGTCTTCGCGGAGGCGCGCGGCGGCAAGTTCTGGAACGGGCCGCCGCCGACGGTCGACGTCTCGCTGACCGGCGGCTTCGACGCGCCGACGCGCCGCATCGACGCAGCGGCGCTCGCCGCCGGGCTCGCCGCGCAGGCGATCGGCCGCGAGACCGATCGCATAACCGCGCTAGACGCCGACATTCGCGAACGCGCGTGGTTCAACCGTCGGCTCAAGGCCGAGCGTTACATGCGTCAGCGCGAAGCCGAGGTCGCCGCCTACGAGGCCGAACAGGCGCAGCTGAAGGCGGAGCAGGACCGCAAGAAAGCCGAGGACGAACGCCGGAAGGCGCAGGACGACGCCAAGCGCGCGCAGGACGACGCCAAGCGCGCGCAGGACGACGCCGCCGCCAAATCGCAGCCGCCGCTTCCCGCCGACGTCAATGGGCCCCCGCCGCCGGTCAACCCGCCGCCGCCGGCGCCGCGCCCGAAAGTCGATGCGGTCGATCCGACCACGACAGGCTTCTACTGAGACGCGTTCTCGAGCACGTAGACGCGGATCGCCGAAGAGAGATTGGCGCCGTCGCGCGCCGCGTCGATCTCGGCGATCAGCGCGCCGAGCGAGCGCCGGCGCGCCGTGGCGAGCGCCTTGAGCCTTCGCCAAAACGCTTCCTCGAGCGAGACGCTGGTGCGATGGCCGGCGATGGTCAACGAGCGCTTGACGATCGCCGTGCGCCGCGCCGGCGCCTCGATGTTCACCGCTCGTCGCCGCTCGGCCCGCGGCGATGGCCTTCCAGCGCGCGCTCCGCCAGCTCGCGTTCGGCGCGCGCTTCGCGCTTGGCCGCTTTGCCGACGCCATGGGCGATGCGATTGGCCGCTGCGGCGGCTTCCTCCTCGGCGCGGCGGCGTTGCTTGCGGGCGCGGCGGAGGTTGACGAGGTCGCCCAAGGCGGAACCCGAATTCACTTCTTGCGGAACGCGTCGATCGAAACGACCTTCGTCGCTTCGGCTTCGCGCGCCCGCTCGGTCTTCTTGGCCGCCGGCTCGGCCGCCTTGACCGCCGCGGCGGCGCCGGACTTCGTCGTTGCGGGCGCGGCCGCTGCGGGGGCCTCCGGCTTGCGCGCGGCCACGCGCGCCGGCGCCGGCGGTTTGGCCGGCTCGGTCACGGCGCGCGGCTCGAGTTTGAAGCCGAACGGCACCGACGGATCGCTGAACCCGGTGATCGAATCGAAGGGGATGGTCAACCGTTCCGGCTTGCGCGAGAAATTGAGGCTGACCGAGAAGGCGTCGGCGCCGACTTCGAGATCCCAGAACTCGTGCTGGAGAATGATCGCCATCTCGTCGGGATAGCGTTGCAACATCGCCGGCGGGATGACGACGCCCGGCGCCTGGGTCTTGAACGCGATGTTGAAATGATGCTCGCCCGGCAGGCCGTTGCGCGCCGCGTCGCCGAGCACCTTGCGCACCACCGAGCGCAGCGCCTCCTGAACCAGCAGATCGTAACGGATGTAGTCTGTGGACATGAAAATCCGCGGCGGAAAACCTTGCCGCAAAGGCTAGCTGAGACCCCCGACGATGGCAAATGCGCGGGTGAAATGAAAGTGGAGGCTTCTGTTGCCGGGCGCCTCCGAACCCCGCCTAAAGGAGCAAACCCTTAGGGCTTGAATCCCAGTACCAGCGCTGCATTACGCAGCGAGGGCCACCGGAGCATAGTTGTCATTCGCAACTATAGGTTTGACCCGATAACGGCGGTATCATGCCGGGCAAAAGCGCGTCCTTTTAGTCCCCCGTCGAACCTATTTCGCCCCCACCGAAACCCGCGTCTGCTGCGGGCTTTGGTGGAGGCGCCGGGTACCGCCCCCGGGTCCGAAAGACCTATTTCGACGTCCATTTATCGCCATAGCCGCCTTGCGACGGCGCGCTCAATATAGGCGGCCGGGGCGCACAAGGGAAGGGCGATCGGCCGATCTCACCGCGCTTCCCCCCCAGCGCTCCCGATTGCGGCGCGGAAGGCGGCGACGAAAGCGGCGAGTTCGTCGGCGTCGATGTCCGAAACCGCCACATAGCCGCGCTCGCGGTCGGCCCAACGAATGAGGTGGAAGCCGTCGAGGGCCGTCGAATGCGCCTCGGCCGCCCCGGAGGCGAGCGACAGCGGCATCTCCGTCACGGCGATCCAGTGCTCGCGACGCTGGTAGACCAGCGTCGGCGCAGGCGTCGCGCCGATGACGGCGACGCGCCCGCCAGCCAGCGGATAGCCCTTGTCGGCGAGGTCGACCGCCTCGACGCCGATCGGCGCGCGCGTCGCCAGCCACGGCTTGACGACGTGACGATCGGAAGAGGCGATGTCGTAGGGCCGATCGGCAAGCTCGGCGCGGGCGAAGTCCGCCGTCAGCGTCGCGGCGACCGGGTCGGGCGCGCGCGAGGAAACCAGCAGCCCCTGCGACGCCGCGCCGATGACGACCCCCGCCGCCAGCGCCGCGGCGAGCGGCAGATAGGCGCGGCCAGTCGCCTGCCGCGGACGGGCGAGCGCGGCGACCGCGGCGTGGAGCGAAGCCGGCGCCGCCTCGCGCGGCGCGTGGCGACGCACCGCGTCGCTGACGGCGGAAAGACGATTCAACCCGGCGCGCGCTTGCGGATCGTGCTCCAGCTCACGGTCGAGCTCGAGGCGATGGGTGGCGTCGAGTTCGTTGTCGAGCGCCGCGTTGAGGCGCAGCAGCCGGTCGTCGCGCCGGTCGGAATCGCTCATGGCTGGCCTTCCAGAATCTTGGCGAGCGTCGCCCGCGCCCGCGCCAGACGCGACATCACCGTGCCGATCGGCGTTTCCGTCGCGTCGGCGATCTCGCGGTAGGCGAGGCCGTTGATTTCCCGCAGCACCAACGCCTCGCGCAACGCCGGGGCCAGCGCGGCGATCGCCCGCCGCACGCGCTCGCCGTCTTCGGCGGCGATCAGCAGCGCTTCGGGCGAGCGCTGGTCGCAATTGGGGTCGAACGGCTCGATCGCCGCCAGGTCGTCGACCCCGCCGGCGAAGGCGAGCGGCTGCGATCGGTTCTTCGCCATCCAGGTCAGCGCGGCGTTGCGGACGATCCGCAAGAACCAGGCGCGCGGCCGCTCGACGATCGCAGTCTCGAGCGCATTCAGCGCGCGCAGGGCGGCCTCCTGCACGATGTCCTCGGCGTCGGCTGCGGAGCCGGACAGCCAGCGCGCCAGGGCGAAGGCCTCGTCGACGTGCGGCGGCACGATCGCCTGATACCGCCGCCGCGCCGCGTCGCTGATCATGCCCGCCCCGTTGTCCTCATCCTCATCGCGCACGCTCCTTGAGGAATTCGATCACGTCGGCGCGGTCCCGGGCCTTGTCGAGATGGTAGAACATTCTCGCCCCGGGCACGAACGCCTGAGGATTGGCGAGCCAGCGGTCGAGCGTCTGCTCGTCCCAAACGAAGTTCGCATTCTTCAGGGCGTCCGAATAGGGATAGTCGGGCAGCGAACCGGCCTTGCGGCCGAAGACGCCGCGATGGCGCGGACCGACGTCGTTCTTGTCGAGCGAATGGCAGTCCTGGCAGCCCACGTAGAGCTGCTCGCCGCGCGCCGCGTCGCCGGCGGCGCGCGCGGATTCGGCCGCGGCGAGCATCAGCGCGGCGCCGAGCGCGATGTGACGGATCATCGCTCGCCCCTTACGCCAGCGCACTGTCGGTGATCGCCAGCGGCGCGGCCGCGGACGAGAAGGCGACGTTGGTCACGCCGAGCAGCTTGCGCAGTTCGCCGGGCGGCACGCGCATCGGCCCCGGCGCTGGGGCGGTCCCGGGCGCCGGCTGAGGAAACGCGGTCGAACGGGCGGTATGGAAAGTCACGGCGCCCTCGACCTTCTGCATGATTTGGTGGATGTGGCCGTTGAGCACAGTGACCGAGCCGAAGCGCGCGAGCAGCTTCAAGGCTTCGGCCGAATCCTCGGTGCCCCAGCCCCAGTCCCGGGCGATCGTCCACAGCGGAATGTGGGCGAAGACGACGATCGGCATGGAGGCCGACTTGCCGGACAGATCGTCGGCGAGCCAGGCAAGCTGGTCGGCGCCGAGCGAGCCGAGGCCGTTCGCCTTGAGGTCGACGACATTGACCAAGCTGACGAAATGGACGCCGCTGTGGTCGAACGCGTACCAGCCGCCGCCGGTCGCGCCCTTGCCGTAGCGCTCGAGATAGGCCGTGCGGGTCGCGGCGTCGACAATGTCGTGCTCGCCCGGAGCGTAATGAACTTCAAGCCGCGCGCGGCCGATCAACTGCGTCGCGTCGTCGAATTGCTGCGCCGTCGCCGCGTGGGTGACGTCGCCTGTGTGGATCATGAACGCCGGCCGGCCCGGCAGGGCGACGACCTGATCGATCGCCGCGTCAAGCGTCGCGCGCGCGTCTGGATTGGCCGGCTTGTCGAAGCCGACGTGACTGTCGGAGATTTGGACGAAGGAAAAGCCGCCTTCCTCGGCTCTCGCCTGACCGATCAAGCGGGAGGCAGGGACGCCGCCGGCGACGGTCCAGACGACGCCGGTTCCCGCCCACACCATGCATTTGAGGGCGTGGCGGCGTTCGATTTGCGGCGATTCACGGTCGGTCATGGGGCTCTCCTCGCGGTGCGCGGTCGGCGCTCATGAGGAGAGACTCGCGAAACGCCGGGTTTATTCCCCGGCGAAGAAAAAAATCACGGCGCGCCCGCGCCGACCTTCACCAGCTTGTAGTCGATCGCGTCGACCAGAGCCTGGAACGAGGCGTCGATGACGTTCGACGACACGCCGACCGTCGACCAGCGCGCGCCGGTGGAAGACTCGCCGAACTCGATCAGCACCCGCGTCACCGCATCGGTGCCGCCCTGGAATACCCGCACGCGGTAATCGAGCAGGTCGAGGTCGTCGATGTGCTTCTGGTAGGCGCCGAGGTCCTTGCGCAACGCCAGGTCGAGTGCGTTGACCGGTCCGTTGCCTTCGGCGGCGGAAATGAAGGTCTGGTCGCCGATGCGGATCTTCACCACCGCCTGCGACGCCGAATAGAGATTGCCGTGCGAATTGAACTTGCGCTCGACGCTGACGTGGAAACTCTCGACGTCGAAAAACCGCGGCACGTCGCCGAGGATGCGGCGGGCCAAGAGCTCGAACGAGGCGTCGGCCGCCTCGTAGGCGAATCCCTGCGCCTCACGGTCCTTCACCTCGCCGAGCAGGCGCGACAGCTTGGGATCGTCGGATCTGGCGACGATCCCCAGCGCGGCGAGCTGGGCGATCAGATTGGAGCGGCCGGCCTGGTCGGAGACGAGGATCGCGCGCTTGTTGCCGACCGTCTCCGGCGGCACGTGCTCGTAAGTGCGCGGGTCCTTGGCCAAGGCCGAGGCGTGGATGCCCGCCTTGGTGGCGAAGGCCGAGGCGCCGACATAGGGCGCATGGCGATCGGGCGCGCGGTTGAGGAGTTCGTCGAAGGCGTGCGAGATCTTGGCGATCTCGCGCAACGAGGCCTCCGACACGCCAGTCTCGAAGCGGTCGGCGAGGCCGGGCTTGAGCGCCAGCGATGGGATCAGCGAAACGAGATTGGCGTTGCCGCAACGCTCGCCCAGCCCGTTCAGCGCGCCCTGCACCTGACGCGCGCCGGCGCGCAATGCGGCGAGCGAATTGGCGACCGCATTGTCGGTGTCGTTGTGGGCGTGGATGCCGAGATGGTCCCCGGGAACGACGCGCGCCGTCTCGGCGACGATGCGCTCGACCTCGTCGGGCAGCGTTCCGCCGTTGGTGTCGCACAGCACCACCCAGCGCGCGCCGGCGTCGTAGGCGGCGCGCGCGCACTTCAGCGCGTAGTCGCGATTGGCCTTGTAGCCGTCGAAAAAGTGCTCGCAGTCGACCATCGCCTCGCGCCCTGCGGCGAGAGCCGCCTTCACGCTGTCGACGATGCAGGCGAGGTTCTCTTCCAGCGTGCAGCCGAGCGCGACGTGGACGTGATAGTCCCAGGTCTTGGCGACGAAGACGATCGCGTCGGCGTCGGCGGCGATGAGGGCGACGACGCCGGGATCGTTGGCGGCCGAGCGGCCAGGACGCTTGGTCATGCCGAAGGCGCAGAAACGGGCGCGCTTGGTCGGCTTGCGCTCGAAGAAGCGCGTGTCGATCGGGTTGGCGCCGGGATAGCCGCCTTCGACGTAGTCGACGCCGAGCTCGTCGAGCATGACGGCGATCTGCCGCTTGTCCTCGAGCGAGAAATCGACGCCGGTGGTCAATGCGCCGTCGCGCAGCGTCGTGTCGAAGAGATAGAGGCGTTCGCGGTTCATCGTCGTTTCCTCAGTGGCGCACGGTTTCTTTCGCGTCGTCCGAAAGCGCGAGGCGCTTGGTCATGGTTGTGTTGGCCAACCACTCGTCGTCGAGTTGGACGAGGTTGCGGCGTTGGGCCTGAAACCCCTGCCGCTCGAACAGCGGTCGCGCCGTGTCGCTGACGTCGGCGGTCAATGTCTTCGCGCCGCGCGCGGCGGCGAGGCGGGTGAGCGCGTCGAGCAGGGCGGTGGCGACGCCGCGCCGCGCGAATTCCGGATCGACATAGAGCATGTCGATCGTCTCCGCGCCGTTGAGACTGGCGAAGCCGGCCAGCTCGCCGTCGACGAGGGCCACCAACGTCAGCGCGTCGGCGAGGCGCTTAGGAAAGTCGGGATCGTCGGCGCGCGCCGCCCAGGCGGCGCGTTGGTCGACGCTGTAATCCTCGCCCGCCAGCTCCTCGACGCTGGCGCGGAAGATGGCGGCGCAGCGCGTCGCGTCGACGGGCAGGTAGGGGCGGAGGGAGACAGCGCTCATCGCTTGATCTCCCAGGTCGTGCCGTCCTTGGAATCCTTGACGACGACGCCAATCTCGGCGAGCGCGTCGCGCAAGCGGTCGGACTCCGCCCAGTTCTTCGCCAGGCGGGCGGCGGTTCGCGCCGCGACGAGCCGCTCGACTTCGCCGCGGTCGACGGCGGTCGCTGCGAGACCGGCGGCCTGACGTTCGCTGCGCTTTTGGGTCAGTAGCCCGAGCAGGTTGGCGCTCGCCTTGAGCATCGCGGGGGCCGGCTGTTGACCTACCAAGGTGTCGCCAACCGTCATCAATCCGGCGACTGCTGGATGCGCGAGGCGGTGAAGTTCAGCCAGCGCGGCTGGGGTGTTCAGGTCGTCGCTGAGCGCTTCCTCCACGCTCGGCGCGACTTCGCCCGGCTCGACCTCGCCGATCGCGTCGTACCAGCGGTCGAGCGTGCCTTCGGCTTCTTCCAGCGCTTTCGCAGTCCAGTCGATCGGTTGGCGGTAGTGGGTGCGCAGCATCGCCAGCCGCAGCGCTTCGCCCGACCACGACCGCCCTCCGAAGGCCTCCGTGCGCAGCAGGTCATTGATCGTCACGAAGTTGCCGAGGCTCTTCGACATCTTCTCGCCTTCGAGCTGCAGGAAGCCGTTGTGCATCCAGACGTTGGCCATCCGCGGCGCGCCGAAGGCGCAGCACGACTGGGCGATTTCGTTCTCGTGGTGAGGGAAGACGAGATCGACGCCGCCGCCGTGGATGTCGAAGACGTTCTTCGCGGGATCGTCGCAGGCGAGTCCGCCGCCGAACGGCGCCAGCAACTCGGCCATCGACATCGCCGAGCACTCGATGTGCCAGCCCGGGCGGCCCGCCGTCGCGATCCCGCACGGGCTCGGCCATGACGGCTCGTTGGGCTTCGACGGCTTCCACAACACGAAGTCCATCGGGTCGCGCTTGTAGGGCGCAACGTCGACCCGCGCGCCGGCGAGCATCTCGTCGAGCGAGCGCCGAGCCAGCGATCCATAGCGCGGCGCGCCGGGCAGGGCGTCCATAGCGCTGGGCGAGAACAGCACGTGGTCCTCGGCGACATAGGCGACGCCGCGCGCCGCCAGGCGCTCGATCAGCGCCTTCATCTCGTCGATATGGGCGGTCGCGCGCGGCTCGTGGGTCGGCGGCAGGCAGCCGAGCGCCGCGACGTCGGCATGGAACTGGTCGGAGGTCGCCTTGGTGACGCGTGCGATCGCCGCATTGAGCGGCAGGTCGGGAAAGTCGCGCGCTGCGCGGGCGTTAATCTTGTCGTCGACGTCGGTGACGTTTCGCGCGT
>Ga0182013_10001238_pt1 | contig 35225 bp, 40 predicted proteins | sample 612S2MmetaG_FD_120487 | JGI IMG/M metagenome (GOLD analysis project Ga0182013, IMG submission 120487) | Permafrost microbial communities from Stordalen Mire, Sweden - 612S2M metaG | ecosystem: Environmental > Terrestrial > Soil > Wetlands > Permafrost | place: Sweden: Stordalen | collected... | reverse complement strand
GCTGCTTCAAAATCGCAATGATCTGCTCTTCCGTGTATCGGCTTTTCTTCATCGCAGTCCTCCCTTTCAGATTACGGGAGAACTCCAGTTTTCCTTGGCTGAGTTTTTCGGGGGCAGATCAAAGGAAATATTAGTTCGACGCCCTCTGGATTTCCATTTCGGGAACACAGCCTGGTCCAGGTCAGCAGTCATCAACGGGCCGGTTTCACTCGCCTGGATCTTCACTTACGGCGAGTATAGGAACGACAGTGTACGACGGCCCCAATTTGCCCGAACTCACCTTCAAATTGCCCGGCTGGTACGAGATGTCGCGTTCCAACCTAAGTTGCGCGCTATTACTGATGCAGGCGTTATCCGCTATCATTCGCAAACGGGGAAACCCCTGTATCGGTGTCCACGACTCGTGCTTCTGATCGAGGGCCTGCTTCGCGTCCAGATTGGCGTACTGCTGATAAACAGCAAAATCGAAATCAGCTCCCAGCGCTTGCGCCTTGCTCATGGTCCAGCTCAACGTGATATCAGAAAGGCCAGTTTCCGCGTAGCCGCCACCGATATCGCGATGTACCCGCTAAAATAAACCTGTTCAATAACCTGTCCGGGGACAGCTGGCCCGGACCACAGCGTAGCCGGAAACTCGCGGCGGCGTTCGTCGATGGAGAGGGCCTGATAGGCAAATTTCACATCAGGGTGCAAGCTGGTATCGAGGAAGCCGTAACCGAGAAGATCAATTCCACCAAAGGTCGCCGGAATCCCAAGTGATCCTACTGTGTCCCACACTCCGACCATGGTGATCTGGGCATTGTCGGGGGAATACTGTTGTTTCAGGCTGGCCAGCATCTGCGTCCGCAGCGTCAGATCATGCTGGCGATACGCGGCGAAGGCCAGTTCGGTCTGCTGATCGTCGACGTTCTGGGAGGGCAACCCGCATGCTGCGATCATGCCGCAGAGACTGCGAGCCGTGTAAGCCCCGCGACTGAAGCCAAACAAGAAAATCTGGTCGCCCTTCTCGTACAGGTGAGAGATACGGGTGTAGCCGTCCTGAATTTTGGTAGTGTCCTAATTTGCCCATCTCAAACTCCGAGCGCGGCATCAATCGTGCTACGCACCCACTGCGAGACTGTCTGATTATTGGCCTTGGCTGCCGCTTCCACGGCCTTTATGCTGCCAGCCGCGAAGCGCACAGGCACAATCTTGCCCATTGCCTCCCCTTTGGGGAGCTTGGGGCGTCCAGGTTTACGCTTCTTCTGGCTCACGGCTCTTAAACTCCTGTACGATTGCTGCCCTCACTGCCAGTAGAGGCGAGATGACCGGCGGAATGTGTAGCACGGTTACGTGGCGCCGAGGATTGCCGGGGATGTCAGTATCGTGCGACCACGCATATACCCTGTGCGCGGTCGGATGATCTTTCAGGCTGAACACTTCTACGACGCCTTCCCAAACCGTTTGACCTTGGAATGTTTCTTTCACTGGCACGCTTTCAACATGGGTCGCCTCAGCGTCATGCAAGCGCCGGATTACATCTCGCAACTCATCGATGTAGGTCAAGACGATTCTCCGACTTCACCAAAGAACAAGAATTCTAGCGCCCTTTTTCTAAATTGCCACTCTTCAATAATCTCTAGACCTACCACGATTCTGCACTCTCTATCGTCGGTGAGAGTAACCGTTGCGCTCATCATTTCTTTGTTGTTGTCGTGGTGAAGCGAGCAGTAATGTGAATCCCGGGTTGGGGGAGCGGCACAGGGGGCGCCGCTCTGGTTGGTCGCTAGGCATCTGATAGTTGCCGCTTCAGGCCGCTTAACCGGCATGGGTTACCCTCCTTAGTTTTGTCGTTCTCCGACCTTCCGTAGGAACCTTCAATTTCGTCCCGTTTTGGGTGCGAGCAGATTCGGCATTGATGCTCGTGACGGCCGCGATTCACGGGATTCTCGCTGACCTTGCTGATCTGTTTCTTCGTAGTCATGTCTAGCTGACCTCCGCAGCCGAAACTGCGATAACATGGCCCGTCGATGTGAGTTGATGGAGCTGCACACGCTCGGCGTCAACGGCGGCTATACCCAGCAGGACGTGACCCAGGTGGCGCGTGTCTTCACCGGCTGGACCATCGATGAGCCGCGCCAGGGTGGAGGGTTTATCTATAGGCCCCGTTTGCATGAGCCGGGCGAAAAAGTAGTGCTCGGGCACAAGATCAGAGAAGGCGGCGAGAACGAAGGCACACAGGTGCTCGAAATTCTCGCGCGCCAACCCTCGACGGCACGTTTTGTCTCGACCGAATTGGCGCAGCGTTTCGTCTCCGACGCCCCACCGCCATCCTTGGTTAACGCCATGTCGAAGACCTTCCTGAAAACCGATGGCGATATTCGTGCCGTGCTGGAAACCATGTTCCGCTCGCCGGAATTCTGGGCACCTGAGGCCTATCGCGCGCGGGTGAAGACGCCATTTGAATTCGTCGTGTCGTCGTTGCGTGCGACGCAAGCGGAGATCGCCGACCCACAACCGTTGCTGGGGGTGCTGAACAAGATGGGCATGCCGCTGTATGGCATGCAGCCGCCCACCGGGTACTCGACCCAGGCTGATGTCTGGGTGAATTCAGCGGCGCTGCTGGATCGCATGAACTTCGGGCTTGCCTTGGCAACGAACCGGTTGCCAGGCACTAGCCTCAATCTCGCTCAGCTGCTGGACCGCGAACCGGTGGCCGGCGCCGATCCCTATCAAGCGCAGTTGCAACTCGAGCAGACGCTGGTGGCAGGCTACATCTCCAAGCAAACGCACCAGGCGATCGAGGAGCGCATCATCGGTCCCCAAGCTATGCCGCAATTCGCGGACCTGTCGCATCCGGCCAACGTCAACGTCATCGCAGGGTTGTTGCTGGGCTCGCCGGAATTCCAGCGCAAGTGAAATGAGCAACCCATGAGCATCACTCGACGGATATTCCTGAAGAACGGCGCCATGGCCGTAGTCGGCACTGCGGCGGTCCCTTCGTTTCTGACGCGCGCCGCATGGGCCGCGGCCGCCGCCGGTTCGAACAACAAGCGGCTGGTGGTGATCTTTCAGCGCGGCGCCGCCGACGGCCTGAACATCGTGGTGCCTCATGCCGAGCCTTCCTATTACGCGATGCGGCCCAGCATCAATATTCCCCGCCAGCAGGTGATCGATCTCAATGGCTTCTTCGGACTGCATCCATCGCTGGCGCCGCTCAAACCACTGTGGGACCAACGCCAGCTCGCCATCGTTCACGCCGCGGGCTCGCCCGATACGACGCGCTCGCACTTCGACGCGCAAGACTATATGGAATCGGGTACTCCGGGCGTGAAGATCACCAGCGATGGCTGGCTGAATCGCACCCTGCAATCGGAACTGGCAGCTGGCCACAGTCCGTTCCGGGGCATCGCGCTGGGTACTTCGCTACCGCGCATCCTTGCCGGCAAGGCACCGGCGGTTGCAGTCAGCAACGTAAATGGATTTAGCATTGCCGGTGGAAATCCCGCCGCGGCGCCACTGGGCAATACTTTCGAGGCCATGTATGCGGAGTCGGTGGACAGCGTACTGCACAGTACTGGCCGCGAGACATTTGAAGCGGTGAAGATGCTGAAGTCCGCCGATCCGCAACGCTACACGCCGGCGCCCGGCGCAAATTATCCGCCCGGCCGTTTTGGCGATGCGCTGCGGCAGACGGCCCAGCTCATCAAGTCCAATCTCGGCGTGCAGATCGCCTTCACCGATATCGGCGGATGGGACCATCATGTTAACGAAGGCGCAACCGAAGGTCAGCTCGCCACCGTGTTGCGCGACTTCTCCCAATCGATCGCCGCTTTCTGGACCGACCTGGGCTCGATCACCGCAGACACCGTGCTGGTGACCATGTCAGAGTTCGGACGCACGGTCCGCGAAAACGGCAATCGCGGTACTGACCACGGCCACGCCAACGTCATGTTTGTGCTTGGCGGTCCGGTGCGCGGCGGCCGCGTTTACGGACGCTGGCCCGGCCTCGACCCGTCGCAGCTCAACGAAGGCCGCGACCTGGCGCTCACCACCGATTTCCGTCGGGTGCTGGGCGAGGCCGTCTCTCGCCACCTCGGCAACACCAATTTGACCAGTGTGTTTCCCGGCTTCGACAACTCGCCGCAGGCCTGCTTGCGATATCTGGGGTGATGCGGCACCGTTCAGCGAACCTGTGAACGTTGTGTAGCGATAGGGGCAAGCAATAGAAGTGTAATCTGTACCGTCTTCTTCAAAGCATGATCGTATGTCGGCCAGTCCTATTCCATGCGACTCCTAGCGCCAGGCATGAGCACTCGATAGTTCGGCTAGCGTGCCAGCAGCAAGAAATCAAGCTACGCGCAAAGTATGGCGAGACCTCGTCGCAGATCAGTGATGGCTTCCGTTGCCCCAATCTCCCGGGCAAATTGGGTGGCCAGCCGGTAAACCGCTCCCCCCAGCACAATTTTCGGAGCCCGCTCGCTCAACTGGCTGCGGACAGCTCGAACCAGCTCCGCTACGGAAGGCAGGTTAGCCAGGATCGTCGTGGAAATACACAGCACGTCGGCCGCACTCTCTTCGACGGTGCCGAGAATCGAGGAGTGCGGCAGGTTGGTTCCAAGAAAACGCACGGTCCAGCCACTGGCCTCCATGGCGTCGGCGACAAGGTTCGCGCCGATTTGATGTAGCTCCCCGGCAACGCCGGTCACGACCATACTGCCGCGATGGAGCGCGGTAGAAACCAGCCGCGGGTAGATACTAACAATGGCATACTGCGTGATCGAGGTGGCGATGTGCTCCTGCGCCACACTGATCTGGTTCAGTTCCCAAAGCTTGCCGACCCGATGCAGCGCCTCGCCAAAAACATTGACATAAATATCCACGTGGCTGTTGCCGGCCCGTAAAGCCTCCTCGACGACATTTAACGCAGCTTGCCGTTGACCGCTTAAAATCGCTGCCAGAAAGACCTGTCTAGTCAGGTCCAGCTGGTCGCCGACCGGCTGTACCGCAGAAGCCGGTTCAGGCTCCGTGCAAGCCTCCCGTCCCCTCGCCAGAAAGGTCAAAACCGCCTCATACTCTTCCGGTAGGAGCACCGCGGGAAGGTGCTTTTGAAGCTGCCCAAGGTTTTCTTCCAGCGTGTGCGCTGCGATCCCGCGCGCCCCCAGCATTCTGGCCGTCCATCGCGAATAGTCACCAAACGCCTCGGGCGAACCGGCCTCGATGGCTCCGGCGAGAAACTCCAGATGAAAACAGGCGTCTGCCGTGCAGAACTGGCGACCACGTTCGCCATAGCGAACAGCCCACTCGGGATGGTCGAGAAAAAACTCGTCACTGATCGCCTGCGCTACGTTCCGCTTCACAGCAACGAGCTTCTGTGCAAGCTGGAACCGCTGAGCGGCAGATTCGGGCATCATTTGCGAAGCCTTCCGTTCTGCCTCATCCCCGGACCCCTGGCGCAGCTTCGACGCGGTTTCGACCAGTGTTCTTGGCGTTATAAAGTGCCATGTCGGCGCGAGCGACAAATTCCTCCGGGGATTCGCCTGTCAACCAACCGGCGATACCAAGGCTGATCGTAATCTGCCGGGGACATCCGGTTACCTTGATTTCCGCGACCTCTTTCCGGATGCGCTCGGCGATGACGATTGCACCGTCAATCGATGTTTCCGGTAGCAGAAGGACAAACTCTTCGCCCCCGTATCGCGCCGCCAGATCATACGGCCGCAATTGACTTCCGAGAACTGCGGCTGCGCGAATGAGGACTTGGTCACCGATTATATGGCCGAACTCATCGTTGATCGATTTGAAGCGGTCCAAGTCAGCCATTATCGCGCTCAAGTGTTTCCCCGTCCGTTCGGCACGAGCAATCTCCCGCGGCAAAACCTCGTGCAGCGTCCGGCGATTCGCCAGGCCCGTCAGCGCATCAGTGCGGGCAAGCCGCTCGATAGTTGCATTCGCCTCCTTGAGCTCGCGGTTCTTCCGGACAGACTCGCGCATCATCGTCGCTAAATCGTTTCCCAGTTTAAAGATCTCAGTCCGCAAGCGCGAATCGTGTCCTTGTTCTAGAGTTCCTAGCAGCAGGGTCGCCCCACTACAATGGACCAGCCCAACTTCCAGAGTAATCGGATTCTGCTGCTCGTCGGCCAGGTTCAGCAGCAGATGGCCATCATACTGACCTCCCGAGTCCGACAGCCGTTGGCGCAGGTGCCCGGCGTCCGAACATAGGTAGTCCCAAATGCTTAACCCGAAGTTCTTCGCCATATCGGGAGGGAAGATTCGATGACTGGCTCGATTTCGTACACGAATGGTGCCGTCTGGCGCCAGGAGTAAAGCGTATACCCAATCGGAGTCCATCAGCCACTGCGAGAGTGCAACCGTCTGTCCCTCGAGGGCATCGCTTAGACTTTGAACGCCCGCAGGATCTTCGATGTTATTTCCTATGGTTAGGGAGGTGAATGATGGATCCAGTTTCAGTCCCTGAGGCATCAGCTCGTGTGACTGATGATGGGCCTCGCTACGGTGCCAAGCTCGGAACGATTCTTCGTCTGTCCATCTCGTAAGCAGCAGAAAAACTGCGGGGTCAGCTACTTCTGTCAAGACAACCAGACCGCAGAAACCAGCCTCTTTATCCACCAAACGCGGACGGCTAAGGAACGCCCGGCGCACTTCTTCCTCCAGCCCGTTACGAACTCGAAACCGCGATATGACTGTGATCACAATAATCCCACTTAGGTGTCGGAGCGTTGGAGATGACTGCTCTACTCCTGCCGACAATCAAGCTTCGTGGCAGCGGCACCGCCGTAGACCACATTCTAGACCTCGCAAAGCCGAATTTCATGATATTGACCACGCGACGCTGTCGCTCTTCCGACCATAATCGAGGTGCAGGAAAGACAAGAATCCTTTCAGAGATGGAATCAATGGCATAAAGTGATCGTCACCTGTGGTCTTTTCGTGGTGTAAGGCCCTCACGGCGGGAGAAACGAACGTCCCGGCTGCCTGACGGCCAACTACGCTACCAGGCCAAGCGGAGGCCGTCATCCCCTTTTTCTTTAGCGTCTCTCGCCGGTAGCCAGAAGCGACTAGAATCGTCCATGATTTTCGATTTCCTGTAAGCTGGTACGACTTAAGTTGTTGCATCCCGGGAGAATCGAGGTGGCTGGAATCGTGAAAAAGACCCTGCTCCTGCTCCTGTCATTAGCTTTGTTCGCGCCCGCGATGCGGGCCGAAGAGATCACCGTCGCCGCTGCCGCGGACTTGAACTATGCCCTCAAGGACCTGGCCGCACGATTCGAGCACCAGACCGGGAACAAGGTGACCCTATCGTTTGGAGCATCGGGAAACTTCTTCTCGCAGATCCAAAGCGGAGCTCCTTACGACCTCTTCTTTTCGGCGGACATGGACTATCCGAAAAAGCTGGCGGCTGCCGGCCTGGTGGAGAGCGCTTCGCTGCGCGTCTATGCGATTGGCCATCTCGTGCTCTGGGTGCCGAATAGCTCCAATCTCGATCCTCAGAAGCTCAACATGGATTTGCTGCTGCAACCTGCGGTGCAGCGAATCGCCATCGCCAATCCGCAACATGCGCCTTATGGCCGCGCGGCAATGGCGGCGCTCGATCACTTTGCACTGAAAGACAGGGTGGCCAACAAACTGGTCTTGGGCGAAAACATCAGCCAGGCGGCACAGTTCGTACAATCCGGCAATGCCCAGGCCGGACTTATTGCCTTGTCGCTGGCCATGTCTCCGGCCATGAACAATGCCGGCAAGTACTGGGAATTACCCGCCGATTCCTACCCCGAAATGATGCAGGGAGTTGCTATTCTGTCCTCCTCCAAACATAAGTCGGCGGCGCAAGCTTTCATCGATTACATTAGCTCGGCAGAGGGCGCGGCGGTGCTGCAGCAATATGGCTTCCGCGTCCCATCACCGCAATGATCCTGCAAGCACTTACTCTGACGCTGCGATTGGCCGTCACGGTTTCGGTCATTCTGCTTATAGTCGGAATTCCTCTCGCCTACTGGTTGGCGTTTTCCCGTAAGCGCTGGAAATTTCTGGTAGAAGCGGTCGTCTCGCTGCCCATCGTATTGCCTCCTACCGTCCTCGGCTTCTACGTTCTGGTCGCCATCGGACCCCTCAGTCCGGTTGGGCGCTGGTATCAGTCGATGGCGGGGCATGGCTTGGCCTTCACCTTCGGAGGATTAGTGGTCGGATCGGTGCTCTACAGTCTGCCCTTCGCTGTACAGCCGATGGCCACTTCGTTCGCCGCCGTCGATCGCCAGCTGTTGGACGCCTCGGCGCTACTGGGCGCATCGCGCGGGCGCACCTTCTGCCGCGTGGTGTTGCCGCTCGGAATGCCGGGCGTCCTCACCGGATTTGTTCTCAGCTTTGCGCACACGCTGGGCGAGTTCGGCGTGGTGCTCATGATCGGCGGCAACATTCCGGGTACGACCCGCACCATTTCCATCCTCATCTATGACCAGGTGCAAGCGCTCGACTATGCTGCCGCCAATCGCACCGCTCTTCTTCTGCTGGCTCTCTGTTTCGCACTGCTGGCGGTTCTTTATGGCCTGCGCCGCCGCGCTTCGTGGAACCTGTGGGGCTGGCGATGACCAGCCCTGCTGCGCGCGTTTCGCAGGAACTCCTGACCGTAACCATCCAAAAGCGCTTTTCCGGCGAGCGCGAATCGTCGTTCTTACTCGACGTTGAGTTTGTCGCCGCTAAAGGCTTCACTATTTTGTTTGGCGCGTCCGGAGCCGGCAAGACGACTCTGCTCGACTGCATCGCCGGACTGCAATCGCCTGAAAGCGGCAAGATCGCCATCGGAGACTTCGTGCTCTTCGACCCGGCGGCGCGCGTGAATGTTCCGCCGAATCGCCGCTCCGTCGGATACCTCCTGCAGTCGCTTGCACTATTTCCTCACATGACGGTCCAAGAGAACGTGCAATATGGTTTGGCGGCTCTGGACGAGGGGGAACGCGAATCGCGCTGCCGCGTGATACTGGAATCATTCCGGATTGCTGATCTGGCGCGACGACGCCCCGGCGAAATTTCCGGTGGTGAGCGTCAGCGCGTTGCCCTGGCGCGCACGCTGGTAACGCGGCCACGGGTTCTGTTGCTCGATGAGCCACTCACCGCTTTGGATGCCGTGACCCGCTCGCAAATCCTGGACGATCTGCGAGCGTGGAACCACGCGCATGGCATTCCAATTCTCTACGTGACTCATCAGCGCGCGGAAGTGTTCGCGCTGGGCGAGAGGGTCATCGTGCTGGACGCAGGCCGCATCATCGCTCGCGGTTCGCCACATGAAGTTTTGCAGCGTCCCGAGTCGGAGACCGTGGCCCAGTTGGCGGGTTTCGAAAACATCTTCGACTGTTCCTTTGTCGCCGCACATCCCGATCAGGGAACTATGACCTGTCGCGTCGCCAACTCCACCCTCGATCTCGAGGTTCCGCTGTCCCGGGTGGATACTTCGCAACCGCTGCGCGTGGGAATTCGCGCCGGCGACATTCTGCTAGCATCGTTGCCTCCTCAAGGATTAAGCGCGCGCAACGTTTTTCCGGGAGTCATCTCTTCGCTGGAGCAGCGCGACGTGACGGTAGTCGCCAAGGTAAACTGCGGCGCCGAATTCGAAGTGCATCTCACTCCCGCCGCCCGCGACTCGCTGCAGTTGCAAGTCGGCGGGAAGATTTGGCTGGTGGTGAAAACCTACTCGTGCCAAGTGATGCAAACAGTGGATAGTGGCGGGATTAAAATCCTCATCTTCACAGGTGATCCAACACCGAAGTCGTGTTGTGGGATTACTTGTGTCAGGGCCTGTTTGCGACAGTTATGGGGAAGTTCGGCTGGAGCTTCCTGCACCAAACCACCTGCATAATCGATCCAGCGAGGAAACCGGATTAGCTGCTATCACTGCCTCCTGCGGCAAGGGTCACTGACAAACGAGAAGCGCAGGCGTGAAATTCTGGTGGGCGTCTCAGGACAAGATTCCGGGCCTTTTTTCCGCCCGTTTCCGAATCGCGCTCAAACACACGGCGAGAAATAAGACTTCCGACCTGCCCTGTGCCAAACCCCCGCGCATGCCCGCTTCTTTTTCTGGCTGTCACATTTCTTGAGTTGTATGGCAGGAGGACAAGCCGATGTTCAACAAGGAACGATCTCACAGTTCAATCTTCGGCATGAGCTGGAGTCCGGCGAATGCGACGCTGGCGATTATGCTCACGCTACTGCTTCTCATCTTCCTGTTTTTGTTCATGACCCTCACCGTGCTGCCGGCGCAGGGGCAGACCTATCAGGTGATCTATGCCTTCCAAAACACAGGTGACGGGTCCAACCCGGAGGCCGGCCTAACCATGGATTCAGCCGGAAATCTTTACGGCACAACCAGCCAAAGCGTGAGTCAGCATGGCGCAGGCACGGTGTTCGAACTGTCACCCACGAACAGCGGCTGGGGTTTAACCACTCTGTACAGCTTCCAAGGAGGCAGCGATGGCTTGCAGCCATGGGCGAGGGTTGTCTTTGGACCGGATGGCGGTCTGTACGGCACCACTTTGTTGGGTGGGGGTGAGGGCTGTGACGACCAAGGCTGCGGTACGGTTTTCAAGTTGGCGGCGAACCCCCAGGGCGGGTGGACGGAAACGGTACTTTATCGCTTCCTGGGAGGCAGGGACGGATTTTATCCCGATTCGGAGCTTGTTTTCGACGGAGCGGGTAATCTTTACGGCACGACCGACGACGGTTGCGCCAGTAACCTCAAGAACAACGGCACGGTTTTCAAACTGACGCCGACTGATGGCGGCTGGAACAAGACGACGCTTTACCATTTCGGGAACTCGATAAGCTGCTGCTCCTGTCCAATGAGTGGTCTGGCCTTCGACAGCAGCGGGAACCTCTACGGTACGGCGGCTGGCGATGACAATGACTTTACGATGAACTATGGTGGGGTTTACCAGTTAGTGCCCGCTGGACCGGGTTGGAAGGCAAATATCCTCCATACTTTCCTGCGTTCGGGGGATGCACAGTACCCGGTCGCCGGAGTTATCTTCGATGCATCCGGCAACCTGTATGGGGCCACCCTTTGCAGCGACAATTATGACGGCAACGGCAGGATTTATATGCTGTCGCCTTCGAACGGCGGTTGGATCTACACCGAGCTGTACGACTTACCCAACGGAGGAGTGTGCTTCGGAGGGCCGGAGGAGAACTTAGTGCTGGACGGGGCCGGCAACCTCTACGGAGCTGCTCACAGCGGCAGGGGGGCGATGGGTGAACTCTTCGAATTGTCCCGCAACGGCAGCACCTGGGTGTACACCGTGCTTCACGATTTCGGCGGTTCCGAGGGCGCTCGGCCGAGGAGTAACCTTATCTTCGACAGGCAGGGCAACCTTTACGGTACGGCATCGGCCGGCGGCGACAGCCAAGGATGTTTTAGCTGGGGTTGTGGCGTCGTCTTTGAGATCACGCCCTAACTGAATTGCCACGGCTCATCAATGGCCCGGCAGCCCAGCTCGGCAACGCGGAAACTGACTCCCCCAAGTTAAGGCGAGATTACTGCCGCAAAATCGCCATCTCGCAAGTGATCCAGTTGACTCCTCTTCATATTCACTAATCCCAAACCCCCGCCTCTAGTCCACTCCTCACATTGCCAGGTGACCCGGCTCACTGCTTCCCGGTACACAAAGTTCATACTAGAAGTATTCGTGGCTGCCCTCAGCCCGGCGTGAAAATCACGCACGCGTCAGCGAACACCGCGGCCTCCGTCCTGACAACGAATGCCGCGGTAATCGCAGGTTGGCAGCACGTCGAATCGGAGTGTGAGAGTATGCCGACCGTCATAGAACCAAGAACCAACAAAGAGTCCAAGCCGCAACTGGTTCCGCCCGCTTCGAATGAGCCCGAGCTCTTTGCCGCCGAAATTGCGATGGAGAAAAACTCCAACTTTTTCCCGCTGATACTGATTGCCGGGCTGGTGCTGGTGGTTGGCGGCACCATCTATTACTTTGTGAAGAGCGCGCGCGATGTGCTGACCATCCCCGTCGCCACCACGACCGTCAACCAAGTCCTGAAATCTCAGGCTCCAGCGACCATTCGCTTCAGCACCGGAAACGTGACATCGAGCGTCAACGAGAAGCCGCAGGATCCCCACTACAAACTGCTGGCCAAGGCTGGCATCGTGACCACCAAAGCCAAGGGCGCAACCGCGCTCACCGTTACCTTGACGGATGCGGGAGCGAAATTGTTGGGCACCATCGACGGCGTGCAGAAGACCAGGAATCCCGACGGCCCTACTACCTACTTGGTTCCACTGGCAGTGCGCACACTGGTTTCGGTGGACAAGATCACCATGATCAAGCCGCATCTGGCCCAGGTTGACTACACCTGGAAGTGGACGCCTAATCGTTTAGGTAACCAGTTCGAAGCGTCCGGCAGCCTGGTCAAGAGCTTCAGCACCTGGGACCGCGCCACGTTGATCAAAACTTACGGGGTTGATTTCTACAATGCCGGGCCCACCAAAGTCAGCCTGGTAGTGGCGGAAGCGGATAACGGCACCTGGAAGCCGTACGTGGAATAGATTTTTTTGGCAATGACTGTCGTCGTCTCCACTGGGCGAGGGAGGGGTTTGGGCCTCTCCTTTGCTTTTTCTTTTTCGAGGTTTGGATAACGTATTCCAGGGAAGTATGGAGGTTGGGCTATGCTCAGCGGTCTAGCCGAAGCAATCGCACTCAAGAATAATCCTGTGGCTCTGATCTGGTCCGACGCTGCCCCTACCGGCGCCATGCACTTCAAGTCAGGACGGTGGGGTTGCGTTGCGAGCCTGTTTGGCAGCGTCGCAAAGACGGGCCGAACTGCCGTTCTTGACAGGGACACCTATGGTTGCTGGGGCGGTGGTGTAGGGCTCGGATTTGGAAACTGCTATGAGAAATTTCCCGGCGGTTTTTCTGGCTTCTGTGGATTTCTGGCCGATGGCAACAGCAATACCGAAACCGGCCGACAGATTGGCGAAGGCCTCGCACAATCGGGGGCGAAAGAACTTGCCGACGACTTCCTTAATGGTGAGCGCTATATGGCCTCGGCGGAGGCCACGCAACGCTTCGTACAAGCTCTTCCCATGGTTGATATAGCTGCACCCTATGTCGTGTTAAAGCCGCTGAGCGCCGTCGATCCGGAAGTTGATAACGTAAAGAATGTAACGTTTTTCGTAGAACCCGACGCGCTGTCGGCGCTTGTGATCCTCGTGAATCGCTCCCATCCGGAGCGCGAGAACGTCGGCATTCCCTATGCAGCCGGCTGCCAGGTGCTCGGCATTCTCGCTTATAAAGAACTAGCCAGTGAGCATCCGCGCGCATTAGTCGGATTGACGGACTTGTCCGCGCGACAGAGGGTTCGCGGTTCACTTGGCCGAAGTGTTATGTCGTTCACCATCCCCTGGCCTATGTTCTTGGGGATCGAGCAACAAGTCGATAGCAGCTTCTTGCAGCGAAATACGTGGCAGTCATTGCTTCAGTAAGATCGTGAGAGCCAGCGACGGTCATCAGTAGCGCACAAACGTCAGCCACAACAGCCCGATAGCCAGGGTGATCAGCGTAACCGGAACGCCAATCCTCATGTATTCGAGGAAGCCGATGGGCGTTTCGCTGCGGGCTTTCTCGACCACAATGATGTTGGCAACCGAGCCGGTGATGGTGAGATTGCCGGCGAGCGTGCTAGTCATGGCCAGCATTAGCCACCCAGCGTGCGGATTTTGAAACTGTGTAATGAGGCCTTTCAACAGCATCACGGCGGGGACGTTGCTTACGACGTTCGACAGCAGGGTGACCACCGCCGCGAAAATCAAGTGGTTCCGCAGGTTCAGCCGTTCCGCGACGCCCAACAGCTGCTGCGTGATCCCGGCCTGTTCGGCGCCTCCAAGGATGAGGAACAGTCCCAGAAACAACATCAGCAACGACCAGTCCACGTCTTCGTAGATCGCTTTTGGCGGGTGATGGCGCTGCATCAGCAACAGCGCCCCTCCGGCAGCGGCAACCAGGGGCGGGGGAAATCCCAGGAGAAATCCCAGCAATACCGCAAGGGTGACGGTCACCGGCCACGCCGGATGCATTTCCGGATCGCGGAGTTCGCGAGTCATCTTGGGCACTGGGTTAAGCTGCGGCGGTAAGGTCATTGCGCCGTTGCGCAGATGAATCCAGTGCAGCAGCGCCCAATCGACGAACAGGCCAACGAATGCCACCGGCCCAAGATGGCCGAGGAAGTCACGATACGAAATCCCCGAGATCGATCCGATCAGAATGTTTTGTGGATTGCCGGTGATGGTCGCTGTGCTGCCAATGTTCGACGCCGTTGCCAGTCCCAGTAGATAGGGAAGCGGTCGCAAGCCCATGCGCTGGCAAAGCCCGAGAATCAGCGGCGCCATCACCAGGCAGACGATGTCGTTGACCAGGAATGCTGACAGCATTCCGCTGACGAAAATCACCCCCGGCAGCAACTGCTGCGGGCTCAAGTGCTCGATTGCCAGCCCGGTGATCCACTCGAAGAATCCAGAGAGGTGCAAGGTGGCGACGATCAACATCATCGAGAAGAGCAGGACCAGCGTGGCGAAATCGATGCTGGCGATGGCCTGCTTGGGCGCGAGTCCGCCGAAGACAAACATGAGGACAGCGCCAATCACCGCCATCGCGGGGCGATCGATCTTCGTACCGGGAAGCCTGCCAATGGCGAAGACCAGGTAGCTTGCCAGAAAAATCGCCCAGGCGACAACGATATGCCAGTGCGAAAGTGTTTGCCCCATCGCTGAACTCATTGCCGCCGCTTCCTCATTTGCTCACCGCCATCCGCGGGAATGGACAGGGCATTCCGGGTGGGTGCGCCGAATGTGGGAAGCAGAAAAACGGCAGCGGTCTCCATTGACAATTTTGCCTCCAACGATCACTCTCAACCCCAGCCCTGCTTGGATAGGAGACTGCCGTGACTGGTTGCGCGCCGATCGTCACCCTTGCACTGTTGTGGCTTTCGATGGGCATAACCGCCGAGGCCCTGCAGACAGCGCCCTCGGCCTGGTCGAAGGTTTCGTCGGCAACCGTCACGGTCACCGGTCAAGATAACGGCCAAGATGTCGATCTTACAACTGGCGGCATCTTGATTGTGAAACTGAAGAGCAATCCGTCGACTGGCTATAGTTGGACGGTAAGTGGAGATCCTTCTCCCTTGCGGCTGGAGAAGACAACTTACGTGAAGAATTCGCAGTCGTCAAAAGCTGTGGGCGCGCCGGGAATGCAGGTCTTGCGATTCGGTGTCAGTTCCTCCGGCATGGCTACGTTGACCGTGGTATATCGCCGGTCCTGGGAATACAATGTGCCGCCTGCTAAGACTTTCAGGGTTAGAGTGAATGTCCGCTAGCGCGGAGCCCAGAAGATCGGATGGTCGATTGCCGCGAGAGCGTCACGGCGCCTTGACCCCTTCTGAGGGGCCGGTCGGGCAGGCTGATGGACCACCAGATCCGGGCCTGTATTCGATAAGTTGTAGAAGGTGAGGGTTGCGGTGGGGCGGCGGCAAGCGTAAGTCCATAAGAACGGCCCATTTGGGGACCATTCGGCAGGCGCTCCCAATAATGTTTGCAAGTCACAAGCGGGTGTGACTTTGGTCGTTGCCAGGGGCCGGAGAAGAGTTAGAATAGAACTTGGAATTGAAAATGATTTTCAACTTCATATTCGGCCGCCGTAAAAAGCAGCCCCCAACCGGGGCCAGCGCTCTGGCTGATCTGCGCGTCGGCGAAAGCGCCATCCTTTCCGACCTTGAGTTGGCTCCTCCGGTTGCCGAACATCTGATGAACCTGGGTTTCGTTCCCGGTCTGGAAGTCCAGGTCCTGCGCAGCGGGCCGGGGGGCGATCCTCGGGTATACCGGGTCGACGGCACCGAAGTCGCCATGCGCCGCGATCTCACCCGCCACATCCGCATCGAACTGATCGGGGCCCCCGCTTTTGGAGACTGATGCATGGGCGCACCGACGGTGAGCTGTCATGCGGTGGCCCCACCCCGGGACGAATCGCTGGGCGCTTCTTATCGCACGATTGCGGTTGTCGGTCCTCCTAACTCCGGCAAGACCACGCTCTTTAATCGCCTCACCAAGCTGCGCCAGAAGGTGGGAAATTTTCCCGGCGTAACCGTCGAACACCATACCGGCTATGTGCGCGACCGGGACGGCAAAGAAGTCGCGCTCATCGATCTGCCAGGAGTCTACAGTCTGACTCCGAAGTCGGAAGACGAGAAGGTTGCGATCGATGTCTTGACCGGCCAAATGCCGGGGACCCCCCGCCCCGATGCCGTCATCCTGGTGCTGAACTCCACCAACCTGCACAGCCATCTGGTATTGGCCGCGCGCGTGATCGCGCTCGGCATTCCCACGCTGGTGCTGTTAAACATGGCGGATGAGTTGCGCAAGCAGGGCGGCCAGGTCGATGTGCTGGCCCTGGCTCGCGAGTTGGGAACCCCGGTCGCGTTGGTCAGCGCCACCACGGGTGAAGGCGTTGTCGCGGTGCAGAATTTTCTATCCTCGGCCACCGCCGGGCCGGAGCCACTGGAACTTCCCGTGGTGGGCAGCACGCGCGGCTATCGCGAGTGGGCCGTGCGCGTGGGGACCAATGCGAACTATCGCCGTCCGGCGGCCCCCATATGGACGCAGCGGCTTGATTCCATCTTCTTGCACCGCACCTGGGGACCGATCGTTTTCGCCGTGGTGGTGATCGGCGTGTTTCAGACGATTTTCGCCGTGGGCCAGCCGCTCTCCAATCTGCTGCAGAAATTTCTCGACGTCACCGGCGCCCAGCTGGGCAATCATTTGCCGGCCGGCATGTTCCAGTCGCTTATCGTGAATGGCGTCTGGAAGGGCACGGGATCGGTACTGGTATTTCTTCCGCAGATCTTGCTGTTGTTCCTGGTAATCGGGATTCTGGAGGACTCGGGATACCTTTCGCGGGCGGCGGTGATTGCCGACAAGACCATGTCGCGGGCGGGGCTGAATGGCAAAAGTTTCATTCCGTTGCTATCGGCGTATGCCTGTGCGGTGCCTGCCATCATGGCGACGCGCACCATCGAAAATAAACGCGACCGTATTGCGACCATCCTGATCGCGCCGTTCATGACCTGCTCGGCCCGGCTGCCGGTGTACACCATGGTGATCGCGGCCTTCCTGCCGGACCGTCCCGTGCTGGGCGTCTTTCTTGGTACCCGGGCACTGGCCATGCTGGGGCTGTATGTGCTCGGCTTCTTGATGGCGGTAGCGACGGCCCGGATGCTGAAGTCAACCGTCCTGAAAAGCAAGGATGCGCCCTTCATTCTGGAGATGCCGCCCTATCGCTGGCCCACGCTGTCGTCGCTGGGACTGCGTCTGGTGGATCGCGGCAAGGCCTTCCTCTACCGCGCCGGAACCGTGATTATGTTGGTCTCGTTGCTGCTCTGGGCAGCTACTAATTTCCCCATGCATCATGGCCAGCCGCCGGCGGTGCAGGACAGCGTGGTGGCAACAGTGGGACACGCGATCGAACCGGTCATTCGTCCCCTGGGCTTTGACTGGAAGATCGGCGTCGGACTGATCACCTCGATGGCCGCGCGCGAGGTAATCATTTCCACCCTGGGTACGCTGCATGGGGTCGATGCTCAGAGTCATGCCACCGATCTGCAAGCCGCGTTGCGGCAGGAACTCACGCCTGCCGGGGCGGTGGCGCTGCTGGTCTTCTTCGCTTTCGCCATGCAGTGCATGTCAACCGTTGCCGTCGTGCGTCGCGAAACCAACGGCTGGAAGTGGCCCATTCTGCAGTTCTCCTACATGACCGTCGCCGCCTATATTGCCGCCTTCGCCGCTTACAACATCGTCGGACACTTCGTGCGATAAGATTGGTTCAGGAGGAAAGCGTGGGCACCGATCTAGCGCGAGAACGCCAGCAGGCTCATGACCTGTTAGACAAACTTCCCCCCGAGAAGCTGAATGCGGTGCTCAACCTGCTTGAAGTAATGGTCGAGCCGCTGGAACAATCTCTGGCATCCGCGCCTGTGGACGAGGAAGAAATCACCGCTGGGACCGAGGAGGCATTGCGGCGCGCGCGCGTGTCGCTGGCTAACGGGAAAGGCATCCCACACTCCGACATGTTACGCGAGTTCGGCTTGACGAAATGAGGGGTGGTCCCTCTTGTCAGCACCTTGCAGCCGTCCGGTCGCCCGAAGCTCGGTCTGAACTCAGGGCAATCGACCGCGAAGCCGCAATGCAGATTCTTTCCTGTCTTGACCGCTATCTGACTACCCGCACCGGTGATGTGAAGAAGCTGAAGCCTCCGCTATTGGCGTTTCGACTCCGGTGTGGTGATTACAGGATTTTCTTTGACCACAGTGGCGAGAATGCGATCAATGTCCTCAGTGTCCGGAACCGTCGGGATGCCTACCGTTGATTCAACGGTTGCGCAATAGGCGTTTCCGGTCTGCGCGATCGAGAGTAAAATTCTGGAATCGGGGATTTCGGTATGGCAACTGTACAGATCTCGTTGGAAGAATACCTGCGAAGCAGTTATCACCCGGATTGTGATTATGTCGACGGCGAGGTGCAGGAGCGGAATTTGGGCGAATTCGATCATGCGGCAGTTCAAATGTTCCTTGGCAATTGGTTTTTCCAGCATCGCGAGGACTGGCAGCTACACGTCTTGCCCGAGATGCGGATCCGAGTATCGGCCGCGCGCGTGAGAATTGCGGATCTGTGTTTGGTATTGCGAAGTCAGCCGGTGGAGCAGGTACTCACCATTCCTCCACTGGCCGTTATCGAGATTCTCTCTCCGGAAGATCGCATCTCGCGCTATGCACAACGGCTGGCCGACTACCGTCAGATGGGCATTTCAAACATATGGGTTGTCGATCCTGCTAACCGCGTGGGATACGACTGCAGCACAACAGCCTGGCTGCCGGTCGAGGAGTTTCGTGTAGCCGGTTCCGCGATATCGTTTAGACTCACCGATCTGTGGAGCGAATTAGAAGCCAACCGTTGAAAGCTCAGAACACCGTGAATTAGCCGGCAAGTTCCTTCACCAGTTTCGGCAAGACTTCGCCCGCCTTGCCTAGCAGCACCTCGTCGAAAAATGGGCGGTTGGCCGGCTCTTCCGGACCGATATAAATAGCTCGTGCGCGATTGATTCGTGCCATGCGCACAAAGCTGGCCGCCGGCTCGACCACCCCCGAAGTCCCCACCGTGAGCAGCACGGTACAGATTCGCAGTTGTTCGAAGATACGATCCATAGAAAACGGGACCTCCCCAAACCAGCAGATGTGGGGCCGCAGCAACGCTCCGCACTGCGGGCAGGTCGGAATCTCCGCCCGCGACAGGTAGGCCCGATCATCCTCAAAGGGTTTGGTGCGGCAAGTCTCGCGCGAGCAGCGGGTCTGCATCAGGCGCCCGTGCATGTGCACAATGCGTTTTGAACCCGCCTGTTCGTGCAGCGAGTCGACGTTTTGGGTGCACAGGAAGAAGCGTTCGCCCAGATGCCGCTCCAGCTCCACCAATGCAAAATGCGCCGGATTGGCGGACACGGTGGCGTGCCGCTTACGGCGTTCGGAGTAAAACTGCCATACCATTTCCGGATTAGCGCGAAACGCTTCGGGAGTGGCCACATCTTGCACGTGGTGGCCCCGCCAAAGTCCATCGGCGCCGCGAAAGGTGGGGAGTCCGCTCTCGGCACTGATTCCGGCTCCGGTCAGTACGAACACTCGGTCCTGTGCCGACAACGGCTGGATCATGAAATCGGCTGCGCGTGCGGCCGCGGCCGGCAGTGCGGGAAGTGTCGCGGCTCGCACGGCTCTCCTCTCTAAAATACTCAGACACTATATACTGAATGGTTCGGTTGCCGCCGTTGGTGCTGCTGTGACGGTGGCCGCATCTGTCCGGTCAGTAGGGAATCTATAACTACTAAGGGTTGTTTAGCAAAGGCCTGGCCCGTCCGAACCGACGGGAGCCACGGCCAGGGAGCCACTTATCCTTGTCCACCGTAATGATGAACGTTGACAGCGAGAAGCTGGAACGGGTGATGGACGCGTTCCGCCGCTGGGGTTATCTGCAAGCCAATCTCGACCCGCTAGGGCACTTCGCACCCCTGCCTCATCCTGAGCTGGACAGTCCCGGCGAAGCGGCCGATGCCGCCCGGCGCATTTACAGCGGCAGCATCGGTGTCGAGTTCATGCACATCCCCGATCCGGAGCGCCGTCAGTGGATCCAAGAGCGGATGGAAGCCGAGCAGCAGGAGCCGGTCGACCGCACTCGCATTCTTGATCAACTGGTTCGCGCCGATGTCTTCGAGCAGACCATTCATTCGCGCTACATTGGGACCAAGCGCTACTCGTTGGAAGGCAACACGGCCTTAATTCCGCTGCTGGACGAGGTCCTCAACTCAGCTTCGAAAAAAGGGGCGGAGCAGGCCGTACTGGGCATGAGCCATCGCGGACGCCTGAACGTCATCCTCAACATTGTGAGCCGCCCGGCGGCGGAAATTTTTGCCGGCTTTGAAGATGTCGATCCCCGCAGCGTGCTGGGAGGCGGCGATGTCAAGTACCACATCGGCGCAACCGGAGTTTACACAGGAACTAGCGGGCACCCAGTCCGCATCCACCTGGTCTCTAATCCCAGCCATCTGGAGGCGGTGGATCCAGTAGCGCTAGGCCGTGCCCGGGCCAAACAAACGCGGCTGGGACGCGACGGAAAAACCAGAGTTCTGCCCGTCTTGATGCACGGCGACGCTGCCTTTGCCGGGCAGGGCATTACTGCCGAAACCCTGAACCTGGCCAACCTTCGCGGTTACAACGTTGGCGGGACGGTGCACATCATCGTCAACAATCTCATCGGCTTTACCACCAATCCCAGCGATGCCTATTCCAGCCGCTTTTCCTCCGACCTCGCTAAGCGGCTGCCCATCCCCATTTTCCACGTCAACGGGGAAGATCCAGATGCGGTGATTCGCGCCGGCCGGATGGCTTTCGACTATCGCTACGATTTCGGTACGGATGTAGTGGTCGATCTCATCGGCTTCCGGCGGCACGGTCACTCGGAAGTCGACGATCCCACCATCACCCAGCCCATTTTGTATCGCAAGATCAAAGACCATCCTGTGCTCTACCAGATCTACGCCAAGAACGTAGACCTGGACCCGCAGCCATACGTGGGGAAGTTCCAGGCCGAGCTTGATGCCGCGGAGAAGGCTGGTAAGAGCATGCTCAGGAAACCGCCGATGCGACTGCTACCCAGCTATTGGGCGCCGTTTCACGGTGGGCCTTACAAGCCTGCGGATGAGGTTGACACCGGACTGCCGGCCGCGCGGCTAGAGGAAATCACCGATGGCTTGGTAAAGTACCCCGAAGATTTCCATATTCATCCCAAGGTGCAGAAGCTGCTGGAGCAGCGCCGCGAGATGGGCTATGGAAAACGTCCGCTGGATTTCGGAATGGCCGAAGCTCTTGCCCTGGGATCGCTGGCTCTAGATGGGGTCCCGGTCCGGTTTAGCGGACAGGACACCCGGCGTGGCACCTTTAATCAGCGGCATTCGGTCCTCATCGACATCATCGATGAGAAGGAGTACGTACCGCTGTGTCACCTTGCTCCGGGTCAGGCGCGAGTCGAAATCTACAACTCCGAACTATCGGAAGCCGCCGTCATGGGCTTCGAGTATGGCTTTGCCCGCGACTATCCCGAAGCGCTGGTGGCCTGGGAAGCGCAGTTCGGCGACTTCGCCAACGGCGCGCAGATCATCATCGATCAATTTATCGTCGCCGGTGAAGACAAGTGGGACCTTCTGACCGGGCTGGTGCTGCTGTTGCCGCACGGTCATGAAGGCCAGGGACCGGAGCACTCCAGCGGACGCATCGAGCGCTATCTGCAACTTTGCGCCCGCGACAACATGCAGGTCTGCCAGCCTTCAACTGCCGGACAGTACTTCCATTTGCTGCGGCGGCAAGCATTGCGTAAATGGCGCAAACCGCTCATCTGTTTCACACCTAAAAGCATGTTGCGCCATCCCGAAGCGCTGTCGCCCATTGCGGAACTGGAGCGCCCACGCTACCTGAATGTTATTGCCGATGAATCGGCGCTAGAGGCCAAGCGCGTGCTGCTGTGCACCGGCAAGATCGGGCAGGAATTGCGGATCGAACGCCGGAAGCTGAAGATGTCTGGGCCGGCGATTGTTTCGCTGGAGCAGATGTATCCCTTCCCGGAGACGGATCTCACCGATATCCTGGGCCGCTACAAGAACGCCACGGAATATCTCTGGATACAAGAGGAGCCGGCCAATATGGGGGCGCTCTCGTTCGTCACCCCGCGGCTGAAGAAAATTCTGGGCTCCAGAGTGCGCAGCATTAAGCGCGCCGCCAATTCCACTCCGGCAACCGGCTCCGCCAAGGCGCATGCGCTGGAGCAGAAGACACTAATTACGCTGGCGCTGGGTAAGGGAGAGTAGGCCGTCGCGCAGGCGACCCAGAAAGATCGCGCGCAAGGTCCAACCCTGCGGATGACCGTCAGTGAGGCAGGCCGTGTTCGTCGTATCCCAGGATTTCGTCCGCCGGCCGATCGTCCAGATCCGGAAGATCGTCGACGCGGCTGAGGACATTCTCCAACTTTTCAGTCGTGATTTTTGTCTCCGCTATAATCGCTCGGCCTGTTTCGTAAAGGTCGTTCCACTCGTTCACCCCGACAAAATTATAACTTTCCACGCGGTCCCTTGCTCACAGCATCTTCAAGAACGCCCGGGCTTTCTCCAGCTCGGGAAAGAGCTTTTCTTCGGCCTGGAACTCCGGGCCGTGGACACAGCGGCGGCTGCCTCGCAGCTTCACCGGGTGCTTGAGGTGCAGCATCTCGTGATAAACGATGTACTCCACGGCGTAACCGGGAACTAGCTGCTGATCGAAGACGCGGCTGACCACGATGGCATTGTGCGCGGGATCATAATGCGCCAGGCTGTGGCGCGCGTAGGAACGGCTCCACGTCATGCGCGGACGCGCCAGCAGTCCATAAAAGAACCGCCGGTTGAGTTCCTCGAAAACCTGGTCGAGGTCGTAGACCTGTCCTCGTGCAGAGTCAATCCGTTTCCGGCCGCGCATCTGCCGCACCAGTTGCGCCCTGGCGCTCATATCGTGGCTCGACACATACCGGCGATAGCGCGTGGAGTGCAAGCTCTGAATCGGCTTGCGATAGATTTTGGCCAGCAGGATGTGGGCGATGGCCGCGATCACGCCCTCGGGCGCGCCTTCCAGCAGATCGGAGATACGCACGTGGACCACGGCCTCGCGCAACCGGATGGTGTTGTTCACATTGGCGAAGGGATAGAATTCCACGCGAAATTCCGGCATGGGAGCGCGTGGCCGCAGGTCGCGATACGTCGCTTGAAATAGGTGGTGCAGATTCTCCCGCAAGATGTAATTAACCTACCACGGCGGACGTCGTTCAACGGCGGAGAGCTACTCCGGCATTAACGGAGAAGGTACGGGCAAGTGACTTAAGTATCGATGCTATTGAATTCCGCTCGCAGCTTTGCTAATGTCTTTCGAGTAGTTTTGCTGGTGCAACAAATACAACTGGGAAAGGCCGCCACAGGGGGAAAACTTGGCGGCCTTTTGTGTTTCGCCCGGTAGCCTCAGTCGGGCCGCTCCGAATAGATTTTGGTCAGCTTCTTTTGTTTCGCCAGTTCGTTCTGTTCCTTCAGTTCGTCACGGGCATCGTCGCCGCTGTCGCTAACGGCATCGGTGGCGTTGGCCAGAACGAAAGAATACTGGTCCAGCTCTTCCGGCGGAGACTGTTCCTTCAAGCGGCGTAGTTTCAGTTGCCACTCGCTGCTGGCCTCCAGCAGCAGCATCAGACCCTTGCGCATGTCTGCCTTGTGCGACGCGTACATGTCCACATTATCGTCAATCTCATCCAGCAGAGAAGAGAAGTCTTCCAGCAAGTCGTGGATCTGCATGGGACGGTCTTTGGCGCTCTTGCCGTCGGCCCGCAATTGATCGATGGCGGCCATGCGGGCGCGCGCGAACTTCACCATCAACTCGATCCGCTTGTCCGGCCAATCCGCCGACTCGCGCATCTCGTCGATTTCTTTTTCGTTCAGCGGATCGCGCTTCTGGGCTGCCCCGTAGGGGACGCAGGTGCCCAGTAGCAGAGCGAGCCACATCACGCATTGCATCCGGCGCAGCATCACGACTTTCCTTTGGGCTCGGCTTGTGGTCCCCACATCTTCACCAGCAGATCGGAGCGGGTCTGCTCGATTTCATCCACCGCCTGGCGTAGCGGTGGCCGATCTTCGAAAGCCAACGACTCTCCCACGTCATGCATCCGTTCGGCCAGCTTGCGCAGTTTGATTTCGGTTTCCTTCAATTGTTTGCCGGAAGATGCGGCTGCATCCGCCCCTTTGCGCGCGTAATCGACGGCTTCGCGCACTTCAGCTTGCGCTTTGTCCACCTGACCATCCGTAAAGAGAGCATTGGCGTCCTCCAGTTGGCGGCGAGCATATTCCAGGCAAAGCTTGGCCTGTTCGCCTCCATGTGCGCCGTTGGCACGCGCTTTCAGTTCCGATGCGGTCTCGTTGGCGGCCAGCGCCAGACTCGTTAGCACCAACACAATCGCCGTACATCGAAGCTGGGAGCGCATGTTATTTCTTGACCCGGTATTTGTCCGCGTGTTGAGGATCGAGCGCAATTAATCGGTGGCGTGCCTGCCATTCCTGGTCCGGAAATTTGCCCTCGTCCACGGCCAGGAAGCGCTGATAATTCTCCACCGCCGGCGGTATGGCTTTCAAGTGGTCGAAGGTCGTCGCCCGCAAGAAGTAGGTCGCCGGCATTTCGGGCAGGTATTTCGCCCGGATGTCTAAGGCCTGCAACGCCAGCGGATACTGCTTATTCTCCGCGGCCACGATGGCGAGATCGCTATACGCCTCGGCCAAGTCAGGTTTCAATTTCACCGTCATCAGCAGCTCCTGCTGCGACTCCAGATATTTTTTCTCGTACATCAGCAGCGATCCCAGAGCGAAGTGCACCTCAGGGTCCTGCGGCAGCTTTAGCATGGCAAGCCGAAACTGCCGCTCCGCCTCCGCGTTCTTGTTCGCCTTCACATATAGCGTACCCAGCTCCAGCGCCGCATGGGGATCGCCGGGATTAGCCTGTAGCCCGGCTTGCAATTCCTGGGCCGCCTCATCGTTCTTGCCCTCAGCCGCCAGCACCCGCCCCAATCGCAGGCGCGCATTGTTGTTCTGGGGATCGGCCGCCAGCAGCTGGCGCAGCATCGACTCGGCATCCGCATATTTTTTTTGGGCGACATAAAGGTTCACTAACCCGCTCAGAGCCTCCCGCGATTTGGGGTCGATTTCCGAAGCCGCCCGATATTCGCGCGTAGCTCCGTCCAGATTGTTCTGCTTCTGCAAGAGTCTTGCCGCATACAGATGCGGCTCGGGATCTTTGGGATTGAGCTTGGCCGCTTCCGTATAAGCAGCCAGGGCCTGCTGTGGATCGGTACTCTCCTCGACTCGTCCCAGCGCCTGCCAATCTCGTGCCAACGCTTCCTGGGGATTCGCCGTCGGCTGTAATTGCGCCGCCGCCTTCAGGTATTTCGCCGCCTCTGCGTTATCGCCCTGCTTCGCCAGCAGCAGTCCAAGATTCATGTTCGACTCGAACACATCCGGCTTGGCCGCGACCGCCTTGCGATAGGCGTCGATTGCTTCGGCACTCCGTTGCGTCGCGTTGTAAACGTATCCCAAGTCGAACCACGCGCGATAGTCGTTGGGCTTGGCCGTTACTGCCTTTTGTAGCAGCGTTTCGGCACTAGCCAGATCGTTGTGCTGCATCGCGGTTTCAGCCTGGTCAACTTCAGGTGAGCTGCTATCGTCAGGAACCGTTTCTGCGACGCGATGATGACGGATGGTGGGCTTGCTTTCCTGAGCACTGAGACAGATCGCAGCTACAGCCGCCACTAGGAGCCACGCCGGACATCGACGGAGCTTCATAGGCTTACTCGTCGCCGTTGCGCAGCAAGACGTGCGCCAGCCACTGACCAGTGTACGAGTTCGGCTCATCGGCAATTGCTTCCGGCGGTCCCACGGCCACAACCTGTCCTCCGCGTGCTCCGCCTTCAGGACCAAGATCGATCACCCAGTCCGCCATCTTGATTACGTCAAGATTATGCTCGATGACCACGATCGATCCACCAGCTTCGATTAGACGGCGGAAAGCGGCTAACAGCTTACTAACGTCGTCAAAATGCAATCCGGTAGTCGGCTCGTCGAAGATGTAGAGCATGCGCGGCTGCCGCTTGTTCTGTTCGCTGCGCGGCTTGCCGATGTCTCGCAGCCTGGGCTGCAAGTGTGCTGCCAGCTTCATGCGCTGTGCTTCGCCGCCCGACAGGGTCGTCGCCGACTGGCCCAGTCGCAGATAGCCCAGACCTACCTCCTCCAGCACGCGCATTTTTTCCACGATCTTGGGCACGCCGGAAAAAAAGTGCAGGGCCTCCTTCACCGTTAGGTTGAGCACGTCGTGAATGTCCCTGCCGTGATAGCGGATCTCAAGCACTTCAGGCTTGTACCGCGTCCCGTTGCAGTCTTCACAGACAAGTTCCACATCGGCCAGAAATTGCATTTCCACCGTGACCGTGCCGTCGCCCTGGCAGCCCTCACAGCGTCCGCCCGGAATGTTGAAGGAAAAATGTCCCGCGGCATAGCCGCGTTTCTGACTTTCAGCCAGCGAAGCAAACAACTCGCGGATAGCGTCGAACGCCTTGATGTAGGTCACCGGGTTCGAACGCGGAGTGCGTCCGATGGGCGATTGATCAACCAGCACCACCTCGTCGATCCACTCTGCTCCTTCCACGCGATCGGCTTCTGCCTGCGGCCCTCCGGTGACCTGTCCCTTCTCCGCGGCCAGCGCGTTGTAAAGCACATCGTGCACCAGCGTGGATTTTCCCGAGCCCGACACTCCGGTGATGCAGACCAGCATACCCAAGGGAATCGCGACATCTACCTTCTTTAGATTGTGGGCGCGAGCGCCGATCAACTTGATCTTCCGCCCCGTGCCGGTTCGCCGTGCGGCTGGCAGTTGAATGCGCAACTCTCCGCTGAGATAACGGCCGGTGAGAGAAGCTGGATTGTGCAGAATCTCGTCGTAGGTTCCGCTGGCGATCATGCGGCCACCGTTCTCGCCCGCTCCCGGTCCCAGATCGAGGATGCGGTCCGCCGAACGCATGATGTCGGCGTCGTGCTCCACCACCAGAATCGTGTTTCCCAGGTTGCGCAGGTCCTGCAGAATTTTGATGAGGCGGTCGGTGTCACGGTGGTGCAATCCAATTGAGGGCTCGTCGAGCACATACAGCGTTCCCACCAAGCGCGATCCCAGCGACGTCGCCAACTGAATGCGCTGCGCCTCTCCGCCGGAGAGAGTCGACGCCAGGCGATCGAGCGTCAAGTATTCCAGTCCAACGTCGTTCAGATAGCGCAGCCGGTCATTGACCTCCTCCAGCAGTCTGCTGGCGATGTCGGCCTCCTGGCGCGTCAGCTCAAGCTGCGTGAAGAAACGCGATGCCTCTTCCACCGTCATCGCCGATATCTGGCAAATGTCCTTGCCGGCAATCTTTACCTGCCGCGCCTCACGCCGCAGGCGCAGACCGCTGCAATCGGAACAAACCGAGTAGCCGCGGTATCGGCTGAGGAACACGCGGACGTGCAGCTTGTACTTCTTCCGCTCCAGGTGCTCGAAGAATCCGCGCACGCCCCCGAACTTGCCATCGCCGTTGACGACGAAGCTCTGCTGATCGGCGCTAAGGTCCTGCCACGGTACGTCAAGTGGGACGTCAGCCGCGCGTGCGTAACGGCGCATCTCCGTCGCCAGCGGCTTGTACTTGGGCTTGGTCCAGGGCTCGATCGCGCCCTCTGCCAGCGTCAAGGTCTTGTTGGGGATGACCAGGTTCAGATCGAAATCGATGGTGTTGCCGAAGCCCTGGCAGCGCGGACACGCACCAAACGGATTATTGAACGAGAACAACCGGGGCTCCGGCTCCTCGTAGCGGAGGTTGCACTGCTTGCACTCGAAGCGCTGCGAGAAGCGCAATTGCTGCGCGATCTCGCCCTCGCGCGGCGCCGTCTCGAACAAAACTTCGCCGGCCTCGCGATAGCCCTGCTCCACGGAGTCCACGATGCGCAGACGAGCATCCGGTGAAACCGAGATGCGATCGATGAGCACAAGTACCGGCTCGGCGAAGTCGAGATCGAGCAGCGACTCAGGGGTGGAGAACTCGAAGAGCTGCCCATTCTGATAAAGCCGGTTGTATCCCCGCTTGCGCAACTCGAACAGGCGCTCTTTCAATAGCGAATCGTCCGCCGCCTTGGCGGCTTTTTTCTTGGCCTTTGCAGCCGTCCGGCGCGGTTTCACATTCTCCGGCTCGGAAGGAGTCGGCGGCGGTTGCAGGGGGAAGAATACCTGCGCACGCGTGCCTTCGCCGAGGGCCAGAATGCGGTCAGCAACCTCGTCGACCGTGTCCTTCTTTACCTCCTGCCCGCAGTTCAGGCAGTAGGTGCGGCCCACGCGCGCGTACAGCAGCCGCAGGTAGTCATAGATCTCGGTGGCCGTGGCGACTGTCGAGCGCGGATTGCGTGTGGTATTTTTCTGCCGGATGGCGACCGCCGGAGCGATGCCGTCGATCACATCCACGTCCGGCTTCTCGATGCGCTCCAGAAATTGGCGCGCGTAGGCCGATAGCGATTCGACATAGCGCCGCTGCCCCTCGGCGTAGATGGTATCGAAGGCGAGCGACGACTTGCCCGATCCCGAGACCCCGGTCACCACCGTCAGCAGATTATGCGGAATCTCGAAATCGATGTTTTTCAGGTTGTGGACGCGCGCTCCACGTACAGTAATACTTTCGTTCGACATGGCCCCAAGCTTCGGCAGACGGCGTTGACGAAGTGCCAAAAGCACCTCCGCCTTACAGACTGGCTCAAATCGCGCTGCCGAAACTTCTTATTATAGCGGGTCGGGTTGGGACGTGCTCGCAGGCTAGCTCGAGGGTAGTGGTGCGGCTTGAGATATTGGTCGCACCGCTTGAAATGCGGTGGGTTCGAACAGCCGCATGACGAGCCATTAAATTCTTGTATCCGCAGTCGTATAATTTGAAACGAGGGCACGATATGGCTCGACAGAGAAGTTATCCCGACCGCCGAGGTATGGGAGCAGAGAGCGACTTCATAGCTGAACAGTTCGTACCGAGTGAACATTACAAAGCACAACAGATGGCGATGGCTCAGAAGTTAATTGCAGCAGGTTTGAATCCTGAACAGGTTGCAAGTATGTTCTTCGTTCCAGAAGACCTATTTTCAGGTGAAAAGCCAAAACGTGAAAAGCCATAAAGTCTGTAACGGAGCATTTCGTCACTCCGCGCTATGCCCAAGCCCACACTCGGGCTCCTAAATATCAAAACTAAACTCCACCACTACCGAATTTCAAACTGCACCGCTACCAGTTAGCGCGCGAAATACAGCAGCGCGAAGATGTAGAGCCAGAGCGCGCCCATGAAGTGCCAGTACCAGGCAGTCACGTCGATCACGATACGGCGCGTCTCCGGCGGCCGATGAAGCCAGTTGGTTATGCCGGCGTAGAGCAGCGCTAAGATCCCGCCGACCAGGTGGACCGCATGGACTCCGGTGAGGATGAAGAAGAACGAACTGCTGGCGTTGGTGGCGAATGTCAGGTTGCCGCGTTCCAGCAGGAGCCACGCGTAGCCCTGTCCGCCAAGAAAGCCCAGTCCCAAGAAGATCGTAGTCCAGAGCCACGGGAGCGCGTGGTTGATATCCACGCGAATACCGGGAATGCCGGCGATGGGCGCCAACGCAACATCCTGCGCGGCCCGCCCACGCGCGATCTCCAGAGTGACACTGCTCAGCACCAGGATGAAGGTGTTCAGCAACAGAATGCGCATGGGCAGCGCCAGCGGCACCCAGTTGCTGATGTAATCGTTGCGCTCCGGGTCCCACACCGCGCCCGCTTTGCGCACCACGTAAGCCGTGGTGAACGAGATGAACAGCATGACCACCGACGACAGCCCCAACATCAGTCCCAGCCGATAGCGTCGCAGCCGCTCGCCGTAGCTGGGCTCATCGTCGCCGTCGCGACCGCCGCCGCCGCCCCAGCCGCCCGGCCAATTGGCCGCAGGCCCGCGGCCTCCGCCACCTTGCGAAGTTTTCGGCGCTCGAATCCTGATCCCGTAACTCACGCAGCTAGCCTCTGATGGTGTCGCGGCCTTCGACCGGCGCTCGATCGTTTCCAACGGTCCTGAATCCCGGTCCCTTTAACCACGTCACACCCTTCTGTGACCTTATGATGCTCGCGCTCACGGCGGAACTCAACTTTTCCGTGCGGGCAGCTTTGTCCAAGTAAATTCTTGACCTGACCGAGAACCGGCCGGCAACCCGCGACCGTTTGACCGGAGCCTGACATACAATTGTCGGTAATTTGCCCGGCTTATGAAACGTGTCCTCATCATCGTAGTGATCGCGGCTGCCGTTCTCTACGCCGCCGACTTTCTGTCGCTTCGGTTTGGGATACCCGCGCGCAACGCCGTGGGCAGCGTCACCGTTCATACCTTCTACTCCGTGAAACTGAAGAATGGCAAGACCGAGTTCGATTATGCCGGCGACCACGATGTGGGCTGCACCAATTCGCTCTTGCCTCAGTACGGCATGAAGCCCTGTTGGTACGCCGTCCGCCACACCGAGGAGCAGATCAAGATCGATTCCGGGAGCCCCAACAACCCGCATTTGTTTTGAAAGCCGGCAGCTATCAGCAGCCGGAAAAAGCTTGCCGTTCGCTTTTCGGTAAGCCGCTGGCACCCTACGTTCTTGCGAAAAGCGAAGGGCGAAAAAGCGTTTTTCGGCAACCGCCCACTTGCATCTTCCACCGCCTCTGCCTCATCTTGGTTCCATGCCCCAGCACGAACGAGTTCACGGTCACGAGTTGAAGAAAGAGCAAATCGTCAACAACTGCTTCGGTTGCGGACCCGGTAACCAAGCCGGGCTGCGGTTGGAGTTTGTCCTCGATAAGCAACGCGAGCGCTTTGTCTGCCACTTCCAGTTGGAGGAGCGCTTCGTCGGTCCGCCCGGCCACGCCCACGGTGGCATCATCGCCACCATCCTTGACGAGGCCATGGGCAAGGTCAACAAGCTGCGCGAGGTGATCGCGCTAACCGGGCGGATGGAAGTCGACTACCTCTTGCCAGTGCCGCTGTCCACGCCGCTGATGGTCGAAGGTTGGGAGGTGCGGGTAAACGGTCGTGAGCACATTCACGCTGCCAAGATTTGCAGCGGCGATGGCGAGGTGCTGGCCGAAAGCATTGGAAAGTTCATCGAGATCGATCCCCATCGCATGTTCGCCAAGCACCTGAAGAAGACGCACAGCGACGCGACATAGACTTGCGGCCCCGACTAGAAACTATCTAAGCCGTTTCATAAATCGCTTGGTATCAGAGCACGGCTTAACAGGGTGCTAAGAAACTCGGCGTGAGGTGGTTTCGAAGGGGCGTAGCTTTAGCTGCGCCGTAGCAGGCCATTTATTCTTGTCATCACGAGCGGGCTTCAGCCCGCGAGGGATCTTTAGACTTTTTCGGCGAACTGTACACACAAGGTCAAAACGAGATAGCTTAGATAGCTCCTAGATCCCAATGACTGCGCTTCTGCGCTCCATCAGCACGGTGTCGCGCCAGCGTCCGTCCCTGCAACCAATTCGCTCGCGCGTGCCCACAATGCGAAAGCCCGCTCGCCGGTGCAGTCGAATGCTGGCTGTGTTCTCGCGAAAGATTCCCGCCTGCAACGTCCAGATGCCGTTCTTTTCCGACTCCGCAATCAGCGCCGCCAGCAGCTGCCTTCCAATCCCTCGACCCTGCGCCCGCTCGGCGATGTAGATGCTGACCTCGGCCACGCCCTCATACACGCGCCTGGTCGAAACCGGGCTCAACGCTGCCCACCCCAGCACCTCGGTTCCCGAGCGAGCTACCAGTCTGCACGTCGCCAGATGCCGCGCGTCCCACTCCGTCCACCCGGGAACTGTCTGTTCGAACGTGGCGTTGCCCGTCGCAATGCCTTGGGCGTAGATCTCGCGGACGGCTTCCCAGTGCCGTTCCGTCATAGGTGCGATCTCGCAGGCTGTCATCCGAGTGCCTCGTGCCCTAGTATAGGGTCGAAAGCACAGGATCGAAGTCGCCACGCCGGATTGAACCAGGTCCCGGCGGGGTTACGTCGCGCGTTTGCGCAAGGTAGAATAGAAGGTCAAAGAGCTTCGAGCGTGCGCGGCGTATCCGCATTTGTCTCACAGTGCCTTAGCCAACTGCTAACTGCACACTGCCAAATGCGGATCGGCGCACGCGGGCGAGCAGGAGAAGTCCTATGTCAGAAAACAACGGTAACAACACTAGTTTGCGTTTGAAGACGGGACTGGCCGAAATGCTCAAGGGCAGCGTCATCATGGACGTGATGAGCGTCGAACAGGCCGTGGTGGCCGAGAAGGCTGGCGCGTCGGCGGTCATGGCGCTGGAGCGCGTGCCCGCCATCATTCGCGCCGAGGGCGGGGTCTCGCGCATGGCCAATCCTAAGCTGATCAAGCAGATCATGGCGACGGTTTCGATTCCGGTGATGGCCAAATGCCGCATCGGCCATTTCGCCGAGGCGCAGATCCTGCAGGAGATTGGCGTCGACTACATCGACGAGTCCGAGGTGCTGACCCCGGCGGACGAAGAGCATCACGTCGACAAGCACGCCTTCACCACGCCGTTCGTTTGCGGCGCGCGCAATCTGGGCGAAGCTCTGCGTCGCATTGCGGAAGGCGCTGCCATGATCCGTACCAAGGGTGAAGCTGGCACGGGCGACGTAATCCATGCTGTCAAGCACATGCGGCAGATTGTTAAAGAAATGCGTCAACTTACGGTGATGCGCGAAGAAGAGCTTTTTGCCGCCGCCAAGAACCATCAAGCACCGTATGAGTTGGTGCGCATTGTGGCTAGAGCAGGGAAGCTGCCGGTACCGAATTTCTCCGCCGGGGGAATCGCAACTCCGGCTGACGCTTCGCTGATGATGCAGTTGGGAGCCGAGGCCGTGTTCGTCGGCTCGGGCATCTTTATGAAAGGCGGAGCGACGCCGCTCGACCTGACCGTTACCGCCGAGCGCGAGGAAGCCGAGTCGCGCGCGCAAGCAATTGTTACGGCGACTACGCACTTCGACGATCCCAAGGTCCTGGCTGAAGTCAGCGAGCAGATGACCGGCGCCATGAAGGGCCTGGCCGTCGGCGCCATTGAAGAGAAGGATTTGCTGCAGACGCGGGGATGGTAAGAAGACGCTTTTCGCCATTCGCTCTTCGCTTTTCGCCAGAACGGCAGACGGAGGCTTCAGGTGAGAAATTACGAAGAGCTTGAGGTGTGGCAAAAGGCACACGCTCTCACCATCAAGTCCTATCGGATCACCGAGCGCTTTCCACGTTCAGAGCTGTTTGGGTTGACCTCTCAGATTCGCAGAGCCGCGGGATCAATCGGCGCCAACCTTGCTGAAGGATGTGGCAGGTGGGGCGACGCGGAGCTGGCGCGCTTTGTTCAAATCGCCATGGGTTCGGCTAGCGAATTACAGAACCACCTGCGACTGGCCAAAGATCTTGGTTTCCTGATCCCATCTGAGTTCGCCGTCACGATCAAGGACCTCACGAGCGTTCGCCAGATGTTGACTGCATTTCTGCAGACCTTGCGTGACGTGCGGACCGCACGCAAGTCCGCCCCGTTTCTGGCTAATAGCGAACGGCGAAGAGCGAACGGCGATCTGCGATTAGCGTCTCTATGATCATCGGTGTTCTCGCGTTGCAAGGCGATTTCGATGCCCACCGCCGCCGCCTGGAAGAACTGGTCGCGGAGGTTGTCCTCGTGCGCAAGGCCGATCAGTTTGACGGGATCGACGGCCTCGTCATTCCCGGCGGCGAATCAAGCACGTTCCTCAAGCTACTCGGCCCCGGGACTTTGCAGAAGCTGAGCGACTTCGTCCACAGCAAGCCGACCTTCGGCACCTGTGCCGGCGCGATCATGCTGGCCAAAGAGGTCGAAAATCCTCATCAACCCGGCCTGAATGCGATCGACATGACGATTCGCCGTAACGCCTACGGCCGGCAGATCGATTCCACCATCGTCGAAGCCGCCAGCGCGCTGGGCGAAGAGCCGCTGGAGATGGTCTTCATCCGCGCTCCCCGCATCGAAAAAGTCGGCCCCGGCGTGGAAGTGCTGGCCAAGCGCGATGATTATCCCGTGCTGGTGCGCAAGGGAAGTGTGATGGCAGCGACCTTCCATCCTGAACTGTCGGCTGACAAGCGCGTCCACGCGGAGTTCCTCAAGCTGGTGAGGAATGGCAGCCGCCGCTGACAACTGTCCGCCGAAAAGTGCTTACGGCATAATCTCCCAGATCACCCCACATCCGGACGGGCATCCATCGTTGCCGCCAAAAAGTGTCGTGCCGTAAAGGTTTCCGTTCGCATCGAAAACGACGTTACTTACCGGAGTTTGACCCGTCGGTCCCGCCAGTGAAATCGTAGAGCGAGGTGTACGTCCAATCACCATTCGACAGGGTGAGTTTGAAAACGTTGCCGTTTCCGTAGGCGCCGCCATCCGAGGTTGTGCCGTAGAGATTTCCCGCGCTGTCCATGACCAGCTTGGCGTAAGGTGTGCCCCCTAGACCCGTAAGGTCATTGAAGCTCCAATTCCCGTTGGTAGAGGTAAGTTTGAAGGCCGCTTGCGCCGTCCCGTAAAGGTTCCCGGATCGGTCGATGATCAACCCTGCTTGCGGACTCCCATAGGTGTAGAGGGTGCCTGATTGGTAGTAGTTGAAGCAAACGAGTGTCTGTTCTGTCCACCCCGATCCGCCGGGCGACAACTCGAAAACCGCGGCAGCACAGAACGGTGGGTCCGTACCTCCCGTCAAAACACCGTAGAGGTTCCCAGAGGAACTACCGGATCCATCGAAGACAACTCCACCCCTCGGGTGTATTGAGTCTTCAGGATCAGCCGAATAAAGGACAGTTTGTGTCCAGCCGCCGCCCCACGACGGGGTCAACTCATAAACAGTTCCCAAGTCTAACCCGCATTATTCATGATCATGAAGACACGAAAGGCCTCTTCTGCTACAAACATGTTGTCGAGACAGTGTTTGTAAGAGCAAGAGAGGCCTTCGCGTGTCTGACAATAGCACGACACAGTGTTT
>Ga0182013_10001233_pt1 | contig 35289 bp, 34 predicted proteins | sample 612S2MmetaG_FD_120487 | JGI IMG/M metagenome (GOLD analysis project Ga0182013, IMG submission 120487) | Permafrost microbial communities from Stordalen Mire, Sweden - 612S2M metaG | ecosystem: Environmental > Terrestrial > Soil > Wetlands > Permafrost | place: Sweden: Stordalen | collected... | reverse complement strand
GCTGCCCGACGGCTACAACACCAAGGTCGGCGAGCGCGGCGTCCGGCTCTCCGGGGGACAGCGCCAGCGCATCGCGATCGCCCGGGCGATCCTGCGCGACCCCCGCATCCTGATCCTCGACGAGGCCACCAGCGCCCTAGACAGTCACTCCGAGCACCTGATCGAGGAAGCGCTCGATCGGATACTCCCGGGCCGGACCACCCTGATCATCGCCCACCGCCTCTCGACGATCCGCCGCGCCACCAAGATTCTCTATATCGAAGGCGGCCAGCTGCGGGAAACCGGCACCCACGACGCCCTCCTGGCCTCCGGCGGTTCCTACGCCGGCCTCCACGCCGCCCAGTTCTCGATCTAAACGCCCCCAACCGGGCCACAGGGGCAGGCAAGCTGCTAAGATTCGTGGCTCGGACGCCGAAGAACCAGGTAATGGCCGACAGCATGATTGGGTTTGGCTCGACCGTGAGTATGTTGAAAGATGCCGGTCGCGGCGCGCGTGAGACGCACGACGCGATTGCGAACAACATCGCCAACATCAACACGCCGGGTTTCAAGCGCACGGACGTCAACTTCCGCGAGGCGCTTGCGTCCGAGCTGCCGCGCTACGATGATTCCTCCGAGCTCGCGCTCGTGACGGATAACGATAAACAGATCCCCGCCGGCCCCGATTTCGAAGCCAAACCCTTCGCGATCACGACCCAACTCGACGACACGCAAGCGATGCGCGTCGATGGTTCGAACGTCGATCTCGATCAGGAAATGGCGAAATTGTCGATCAATTCATCGTATTCGCAAACGATGCACACGCTGCTCTCGACGCAGTACACGCGCATCCGTGAAGCGATTCAGGAGAAGCTAGGCTAGCCATGGGTATGTACAGCTCGATCGAAGTCAGCGCGTCCGGCCTCTCCGCCGAACGCCTCGCGATGGACGTCATCGCCAACAACTTGGCCAACGTCAACACGACGCGTACGCCCGAAGGCGGCGCGTTCAAGCGCCAGCTGGTCATTTTCGCGCAGAAGCAAGAGCAGTCCGACAACGCCAGCATGAACCCGCTCGACACCGAAGACGATCCGGGCAAGTCCCGCGACGGCGTCGCGGCCGTGGGCATCATGAGCGATCCCGGTCCCGACCGCATGGTCTACGATCCGACTCACCCCGACGCCGACGCCAACGGCTACGTCCACATGCCCAACATCGACGTGGTCAAGGAGATGGTCGACATGATCGCCGCCTCCCGCGCCTACCAGGCCAACGTCACGGCCATCCAAGAGTCCCGCAACATGGGCAACGCCGCTATGAACCTGCTGAAATCCTGATGGACTACGCAAGCGCTCTCAGCAGCATCCCGACCGCCTCGTTCGTCCCCGATCTCGGAAAGAACGACGAGAAGCCCGTTGTCTCGGCGATCCCGGGCGGCGAGGGTTCCGATCCGAACGTCACCTTCAAGAACACCCTCCAGAAGCTGCTGGGCGACGTCAACGACAAGATCAACACCTCCGACCAGAACTCCCAGGACTTCGCCACCGGCGCCTCCGGCGATGTCCAGAAGGTCGTCACCTCGGTCGAAGAAGCGAACCTTGCCATGCAGTACATGATGTCCATCCGTACCAAGCTGCTGGACGCATACTCGGAAATCTCGCGCCTGCAAGTCTAAAGGCGCTCCGCCCCAGCCTCAAAACGGCGCTCAACGCGAGCGCCGTTTTCGTTTCCCGCCGCCCCCGGGGGCCGGCCCGGACACCTCGCGCCTTCGCGCGTCGGCCGACCACCTCGCGCTGCGCTCTGGATGACAAATGATAATGGTCTGCGCGAGAGGCCGAGCGCGAAGGCGCGAGGTGTCTGGCCGATGCGCGGGAGCCGGACCTTAACCCGCCCCAGACCCCCCTCGGCTAAAGTCGCTCCTGTTCATGCCGATGACTAATAAGAACGCGGCTGGACTACCCTCGCACGGTGGGGGCCGCGACAGAGCTCGATTGATTGACGGCTTTGTAGTCGCCCGGTAACGGCGGCATCCTGGTGTGCGGAGGGTTTTTTCTTTTGATTCGCGGGTTATATACTTCGGCTGCGGGCGCGATGGTCGCAGAAGCCATGATCGACAACGTTTCGAATAATCTCGCAAACTCGTCGACCAATGGTTTCAAGCGGACATTGCTGCAAGTTGAATCGCAGCCGCAGACCGAGATCTACCGCTTCCAGACGGATGCCGGTCAGGATCCGACCAACCGTTTGCCCGGCGTTTCCGTGCAACAGCCGATCGGCACGCTCGGGAGTGGTTCGGACGTCTACGCGACGCCGACCAACTTCGAGCAAGGCCAGATCGCGATAAACGGCAACTCGTATTCGTTCGCACTTTCCGGGCCGGGCTTCTTCGCGATCCAAGATCCGACGTCGGGTCAGATCTCGTACACGCGTGACGGCTCGTTTCAGCGCAGCGCCGACGGCACGTTGACCACCATCGACGGCGCGACCGTGCTCGACCCCGCGGGCCATTCGATCCCGATGCCGGCGCTCGGCAAAGTTGAAGTCGATACGCAAGGCAACATCAACGTCGACGGCGTGACCTCGGGTCAAATTGGCACGTTCGAATTCAACAACGTCAACGCACTGCAGCCGCAAGGCGCGACCGCCTACACGGTCATCCCGGGGCAAACCGCCGGCATCCGGCCGGCAACGCAGACCAGCGTTCTTCAGTACGCCGAAGAAAAAAGTAACGGCGATGTCGTGAAATCGATCGTCGACCTCATCACAGCCGAACGTTGGTTCGACGCCAACGAAAAATCGATCTCGACCCAAGACGACGCCAGTAACCAGGCCATCGCCACCGTCGGCCGCACGAGCTAAGGGAGCCTTACACCGCCATGATGCGCGCACTCTTCACCGCTGCCAGCGGCATGATCGCCCAACAGTACAACATCGATACGATCTCCAATAACTTGGCGAACGTAAACACCACCGGGTTTCGCGACAACCTCGCGCATTTCCAGGATTTGATCTATCAGCAATTGCGCGCTCCCGGTACGCCGGTCGGCGCCTCGCAGATTGCCGTCGGTCAAGACGTCGGTCTCGGTGTGAAAATCGGTGCGTCGGAAAAAGAATTCACGCAAGGCGTGCTGCAGCAGACGTCCAACCCGCTCGATCTCGCGATCGAAGGCGACGGCTTCTTCCAAGTGACGCTGCCCGACGGCACGTCCGCGTACACCCGCGACGGTTCGTTCAAGAAGGACTCGAACGGCTCGATCGTTACGGCCGACGGCTACTTCCTGAGCCCGCAGATCACGATCCCGGCAAACGCGACGCAAGTCGCGGTCGGTCAAGACGGCACCGTGACCGCGCTGACGCCGGGACAGCTCGCGCCGACGCAGCTCGGACAGATCACGCTGGTTCGCTTCTCGAACCCGGCCGGTCTCTCACCGCAAGGGCAGAACTTGTACATCCAAACCGCCGCCTCGGGCGCGCCGCAGATCTCGGCGCCGGAACTCAACGGCACCGGATCGATTCAGGGCGGCTACCTCGAGCAGAGCAACGTCTCGGTGGTTACCGAGATCGTCAACTTGATCACGGCCCAGCGCGCGTTCGAAGCGAATTCGAAAGCCGTCTCGACCGCCGACCAAGTGCTCGCGACCGCGGTCAATACGAAGGCTCAATAGACTAGGATGCTGCGCCGCTTCGCCGCCGTCATGCTTCTGCCGTTCGTGGTTTGCGCCACGACGGCGGTCGCTTTGGCCGCGACGAGCGTCGTTGCACTGGCGCCCATCGTTTCGCAAAGCGTTGCGGGAACGACGATTGCGGCGATCGCCGACAAACTCGCCTTCGGGCTCGTCAACGATCCCGACCGCTCGATCGTGCCGGCGTTCCGCGTCGCCGATCAAGCCGTTCCGCTGGGACAAGTTGAGATCACGCCGCTCAAGCCGCTCGTCTACACGACGTACGTGGCGGTCCCGCTGCAAATCACCGTCGACGGCCGCGTCGCTAAAACGATCACGGCCGGTTATCGCGTGCAACAGTACATACACACGGCCGTTGCCGCGCACGATCTCACGCCGGGCGAGTTGCTCACGAGCGACGACGTCGTGCTTGCGCGCGTCCTATCCACCGGGCGGCCATCGGTCGACCTGACGTCACTCATCGGGCGCAAACTGCGCGCGGCCACCCCGCGCGGCGGCGCGATCTTCGTCGAGCAGACCGCGATCAACCAGCTGGTAAAAGCCGGCTCGGGCGCGATCCTCGTCGTCCACGACGGTCCGGTCGCGCTGACGGCCGACGTGATCGCGCGGACCGGCGGCGGCCTCGGCGAATCGGTCACCGTCTACAACGCGCAGACCAACAAAATTCTCAACGGGACCGTCACCGGTCCCGACCGTGTCGAACTCGTGCTCCCGGGAGGAGAATCCGAATGATCAAGCAGGCCTCGCTGATCGCCGCTGCGGTGTTGGCACTTGCCGGCCCCGCTGCCGCCGATTCGCTCTACGTCGCGGGTCCGCCGCCGGCCGCCCCGGGTCATCCGATGCATCTCGGCGCCGATCATCGCGCGACGCAAGTCGGCGACTTGGTTCACATCGTCTTCAACTTCAACGGCAACGCGAACAACTCGGACGCGGCGACCACCTCGAACAACTACACCAACACGATCGCGGGCGGCACCGGGCTCTTCAACTTGCCGATCTTGCGGCTGCCCGGATCGCTCGGCGCCGGCAGCACGACGGGTCTCGCGAAAACGCAGACCATCGTGCAAACCTTCACGAGCTCGATGACGGCCATCGTCACGAACGTGCTGCCGAGCGGCGCGATGGTGGTGGCCGGCGATCAGAAGCTCACGATCAACGGCATCCCGCAATCGCTGCACGTGACCGGCACGCTGCGCGGGGAAGATATCGACAACACCGATAGCATCCTCTCGTCGAACGTCGCCAACATCGATGCGAAGTTCAGCGGCATCGACACCCAAGAGCACAACAAGGGCATCTTGCAAAAGATCGTCTCGTTCTTCTTCGGTTAATGATGATGATGAAGAATAAGATCGCCGCCGCCGCACTCGCCTTCGCCCTACTGGGCGGATTGTTCGTCGCGCCGGCCCGCGTCTCGGCTCAAGGCGTGCTGCTCAAAGACATCGTCAAGGTGCAGGGCGTTACGGCGAACCAGCTGATCGGCTACGGCATCGTCACGGGTCTCAACCAGACCGGTGACTCGACGTCGGTGCTCTTCACGAGCAAGACGATCCAGAACATTCTGCAGACCTTCGGGCTCTCGACCCAGTCGACCGACGTTCGCACGCGCGACGTCGCCGCCGTTATGGTAACGGCCAAGCTGCCGCCGTTTGCGCACTCCGGCGACAACGCCGATGTGCTCGTTTCGGCACTCGGCGATTCGACGACGCTGCAAGGCGGAACGCTGATGCTCACCGAGCTGCGCGGACCCAATAATCTGGTGTATGCAACGGCGCAAGGCCCAATCTCGGTCGGCGGCTTTTCGGCCGACACCGGCACCGGCAACTCGATTTCGAAGAACTTCGTCACCGCCGGCCGCGTGCCCGAAGGCGCCGTCATCGCGCGCGACATGATCACCAACCTGCAGCAAGACCCGCAAGGCTTCTCGTACGTGCTGCAGACGCCCGATTACAAGACGGCCGCACACACGGTTGCGGCGCTCAACCACCGCTTCGGCGGTAACACGGCACACGCACTCGATGCGGCGACGGTTCGCGTCACGCTGCCCACCCGCTATGTGAACGACCCGGTCTCGTTTCTCGCCGATGCCGGCGATTTGAAGATCGACGCCGATCAGCTGGCGAAGGTCGTGATCAACGAACGCACCGGCACGATCGTCATGGGCGGCGACATCACGCTGGCGCCGGTCGCGATCGCGCACGGCAACCTCTCGATCACGATCGCGACGACCAACCAAGCCGTACCGGCCGGTCCGTTCTCGACCGCCCCGACCGTGACCCAAACGAACACGACCGTGAAGACGGCTGAGAGCGGCCGCAAGCTGATCTACATCAGCGGCGCCGGGACGCTGAGCCAAGTCGTCCGCGCGCTCAACACGATCGGCGTCTCGCCTCGCGACTTGATCTCGATCGTGCAAGCCCTGCGCGAATCGGGTTCGCTCCAAGCCGACATCGATATCATCTGATGGATCCGCTAAACTCGCTCACCAACACGACCCCGCTCACAGCCGACCAGCAAGCCGCGCTGAAGAAGCTCCATGCCGCCGCGACGCAGCTGGAAGGCGTGTTCGTCGGGATGCTGTTCAAAGAGATGCACAAGACGGTCGATAAGGACACGATCTTCGGCAAGGACACCAACGCCGACGACACCTGGCAAGATATGCTCGACGAGAAGCAGGCCGACGCGATCGCAAAGACCGGCTCCTTCGGCATCGCCAGTATGGTCGAAAAGCAGCTCCGCGCCCAGGTGCTCGGCACCCCGGCCAGCGCTCCCTCGCTGCCTGCGGCCGTGACCGGGCCGGTCGTCCCGACCGCCGCCCAGACCCGCGCATTCGAGGATGAACGGTGAGCGCGCTAAAGTCGGCGTTATCAGCCTCCGACACTATCCCTAGCAAGGACGGAGTGCAGGGGGTGCTTTCGCGGCATGATCATCAGCCGGGCCGAGATCGAATCGGCGGTTTCAGCCTATCGGACGTCGCGCAAGAAAAAGGCGCAGGCGGCGCAATCGGTATCGTTCGATACGGATCCCCTCGACGTGGATTACGTCAGCTCGTCCGAGGCCTCGAGCTTCGCCGAGATGGCGGCCAGCGTCACGGCGGAGCCGATGTATCGCGAGGCGCTCGTCAAGGATCTGCAGCAGCGGATCGCCCAGGGCAAGTATTACGTGCCCTCGGAGCAGATCGTCGAGAAGCTGCTCGGCCGGCTCGTCTTGGAAGCTCTGCCCGCCTAGGAGTCTCCAAATGAGCGCCTCCTGGGATGGCTTCCGCGCGCTCCTCCAGGAGGAGAGCCGGATCCTCGGCGAGCTCAACACGGTCGCCTTGGCGATGACCGAGGCCCTGGTGCAAAAGGACCTCGACAAGATCAACGCCAGCGAACGGCGTTTGGAAGGCCAGCGCATTCTGCACCAGCAGGCCCGCCGCAAGCGTCTCCAGATGCAAGTCGCCGGCTTCGGCGAGCTCACGCTCGAGCAAGTGTGTGCGTATGCGCCCGGCCCGATGCGCCGCGCGTTCCAGCAGCTTTCCCGCGAGATGTCGATCAAGGGTATCTCGCTGGCGATCACCGTCAACAACAACAAGGCCCTCATCCTTGCGGGGATGGAGCGCCTGCGTAAAACCGTGGAACTCATCCACGACGCGATGACGGAATCGACCGGAACCTACAAACGCCGCGGTAACGTGCCCAAAAGTACTTCCAGTGTGATCGTGAGTCGTAAAGCATGAGTTTTCTTGGCATCAACATCGCGGGCTCGGCCCTCGAGACGTTTCAAGAAGCAGAAGACGTCACATCGCAAAATATTGCGAACGTGCAGACGCCCGGAGCGTCGCGTCAAATCGTGAACATCGGGCAGCTCCCGCCGATCGACGGCTCCACGTTCAACCCGAGCGGGCTGAGCCCCGGAACGCAAGGCACCGGCGTACTCGTCTCGTCGATTCAGCGCGTGCATCAGGATTCGTACGACGCGCTCTTCCGCGGCGCCACGTCATCGCAGAACTTCTACAGCGTCGAGCAATCGGTGCTCACCGGACTGCAAGCCGCGATGGGCGAGCCGTCTAACGGCATCAACGCGGCCTACACGACCTTCCAAACCGCCGTGTCGACGCTCGCCAACAACCCGCAAGGCGTTGCCGAGCGGACGGGCTTGCTCACGGCCGCGCAAGGCGTGGTCACCGCGCTCAACACGTCGAGCTCAGCGATCACGACGTCGGAAACGCAAGTGCAGACGCAAGCCGGCACGATGATCTCGACGATCAACTCGACGATCGATCAGATTGCCGCACTCAACGGGCAGATTCGCGCCGCGACGGCCGTCGGCGACAATCCAAACACCTACGAAGATCAGCGCGACACGCTCATCGATACGCTTTCGACCTACGTTCCGACATCGACGGCGATTCAAGCCGACGGTTCGGTGCTAGTGACGGTGGACGGTCAAGCGCTCGTCAACGATACCGTCGCCTATCACCTGGCCTCGCCGATCATCGGCCAAAACGCGAACGGCACGCCGGCGCTTCAGGTCGACTTCGTCACGCCGCCCAACCCCGTCAATCCGGCCGCGATCAACATCACCGGCGGCCAACTCGGCGGCTTGCTCGACACGTATAACAACAAGCTGATCCCCTACAGCCAGCAGCTCAACGATTTCGCCAACGGATTGGCCAACGAATCCGACCGCATCTCGCAAGCGGGGTACGATCTCACGGGTCAGCCGGGCGGGCAACTGTTCTCGCCGGTCGTGACGCAGCTGCCGATTAGCGCGGGCAACATTCAGGTCGGCATCTCGACCGCGACCGAAGTGCCGGCGGCACTTGCATCGACGCAGGCCGGAACGCTGGTCCAGCCGCTCAACTCCGGGAACTCGACGGTCGACACCACCGTTCCGATCGACGGCAATACGTCGCTGGCGAACCCTACGGCGATCGCTCCGGGCGGCGACCTCACCGGCACGCTGACGATCAACGTCGACGGCATAAACCCCTTGGGCGTCCCCCCGGGCATCACCGTCAACTATCAGATCAACTCGTCGACCGGCGGACCGGCCGTGCCGGCCGGCACGATCGATGCGACCTCGATCGGCTCGTTCATCAACGGGTTCAACGGCGGACACTACGGTGTGACCGCATCGTTCGATTCGACCTCGCAGCAGATCGTGTTTACGCGCGATCCCACGAACATCGACCTCGTGCATCGCGCCGAGATGGTCGCCTCGGTTCCGCCCGGCACGACGACGCCCAACTTCACGATCACCGACAGCAACGTCGTGGGCGTGGGTCCGCCGCAGCCGTCGCTCGGTACGGCCGCCCCCGCACTGCTCACCGCCCTCGGCGCGAACCAAATCAACGGCGTCGTTCAGAATGCTTCCAACGCGTTCGGCAGCACGAGCGGCGCGAACGTCTCCGCGCTCGCGACGCTCTTCACGGCCTCGTTCGGTGTGCCCGCGTTGCAGACGACCTCGCCGTCGGTGATTGCCGGTCCCGGTCTCGTCACGATCCTGCCGCCCGTGGGGCCCCCGGCAACGAACCCGACGATCTTCGCAAGCACCAATCCCGGCGACGTCCTCACGCTCGACGCAGGCACCGCAGCGCAAGAAAACGTTACGGTGACGGCGGTCAACCGCAACACCGGCCGGATCTCGTTCATTGCGAAAAATGCGCATGCCGCGAACTTCACGATCTCATCGGCGCAGACGTCGACGCTGCAGCAAGCGTATGCAACCCTCGTTGCAAAGGTCGGACAGGATACGGCCGCCGCGACGACCGGCAACAGCTCGCAGACGACATTGGCGAGCAACGTCAACCAGGTTCGTCAATCGACCGACGGCATCAACATCGACGAAGAGACGCAGAACCTGGTCAAATTCCAGAACGCGTACGGCGCCGCGGCCCACGTCATCTCGGTCTTGAGCGCGATGCTCTCGGACGCCATCAATCTCGGTAACGGTTCAACGTTCTAGCATGGAGGCACATAACTGATGCGCATCGCGACCAGCACGATCTACGACAACCAGATCCAGTCGATCGACAACCTCTCGGCGCAGTATCAGTCGATCGGCCAGGATCTTTCGACCGGCAAATCGCTCAACGTGCCGAGCGACGATCCCGCGCAGATCTCGCAAGACTTGACGCTGACCTCGACGATTGCCAGCGAAAATGCCGATGCGTCCAACGCGACCTCCGCGCAGGCCGAACTGACGTTCACCGATTCGACCCTCTCGTCGCTCACGAGCGTGCTGCAGACCGCGCGTTCACTGGCCGTTTCGGGCGCGACGGACATCATCCCCAACGGGACGCAACGGCCGCTGATCGGTCAGCAAGTCGCGGGTTTGCTTACCCAAGCGCTCGCGCTCGCCAACACGCAGTACGGCGGAACGTATTTGTTCGCCGGCACCGGGAGCGGCACGACCGCGCCGATCACGCCGCTGGGTTCGCCGCCGAACGCCGTTGCGTTTACCGGCAACAACAACGTGCGCACCGAGGTGATCAACGGCCAAAGCGTTGCGGTCGGAACCACGTTGCAAAACGCGTTCAACCAAGGCTCGACCGACGGCACGCCGAGCGTGTTCACGCTCTTGGCGACGTTGCGCGACACGCTGGATAAAGAGCCGGCCGCGATCGAGAGCCAACAGCCGATCAACGTGACCGGGTCGACGATTCAAGGCGCTGCCGACGCGGCGCCGACGACGCTCGCGCAGCTCGTCGGACCGCCGTCGATGACGACCATCCCGCTCACTGCCGACAACGCGGTTCCACCGAGTTATTCGATCCAGATCAACGGCACGAGCCCGGCAACCGGCGCGGCCGGTTCGACGACGTTCACGTTCCAAGGCGCAACGCCGGTGGATGGCGTGGTCGCCGGTCAAAACGGCATCGTCCAGCAGATCAACGCCGCCACCGCCACGACCGGCGTGACGGCCTCATGGAACGTTGCCTCGCAACGTCTCGTGCTCACCAGCGTCGCGCCAAACAGCCCGCCGTTCCTGATCTCAGATGTTCCCACACCCCTCGTCGGCGCATCGGCGAACGTCCCGGTTGCGGTCACGACGGCGGCCACGACCAAATCGACGTTCCTCGAGGCCTTCCAGATTCCGAGCCAAGTCAGCGTCACGAGCAACCTCTCGACGCAGATCGGCGACATCGACGCCGTTATCAACCAAGTGCTCTCTGCTCGGGCCGGGATCGGCCAACAAATCCAGAACCTCGCCGGGACGACCTCTCAACTCCAAGTGCTTTCGAACGATAATGTAACTACGCAGTCAACGATTGCGGACACGAACGTCGCCCAGGCGACCTCGCAGTTCACGCTGACGCAGACGGCCCTGCAAGCCGCCTATGCGACGACGTCGCGCCTCGAAGGCAAGACGCTGATCGATTATCTCTAGCGAGAGAAGGAGCCCCATGGTGAACGCCCCGCCGGCCCCGAGCGCCGTCAAGACCGTCGATCTGCCCCGTTTCGGCACGTGCACGTACAACGAGGCGGAGATCTTCGTCTTCCCGTGGGGACTGCCGGGCTTCGAAAACCTGCGGAGTTTCATCGCGCTCCAGCTCGAGACGCAGGACCAGATCATCTGGCTTCAGAGCCTCGACAACTTGAGCATCGCCCTGCCCTTGGGCGATCCGTGGACCTTTTTCCCCGACTACGATCCGAAGATCCCCGACTACGCCAGGCTCTCACTCGACCTCACCAGCGCCGAGGATTTCACGATCCTCGCCGTGATGGTCGGCACCGACGGCGGCCCGACGTTCATGAACCTCATGGCGCCGGTCGTGATGAACCTCAAGAACCGGATCGCCCGGCAAGTGCCGCTCGAATCGAGCCGCTACACGGTCGCGATGGAGATCCCGGTTCCGGCCGCCCTGGCCGTCGAGCAAGCGGAGCCCGCTCCGGAATAAGCGAAATCGTGCGCATCCACCGCCACGGAAGGCACGGTTATGCTGGTTCTCAGCCGGAAACTCAATCAGTCGATCGTCATTGGGGACGACGTTCGTATCGTCGTGGTATCGATCGATCGCGATACGGTCAAGCTCGGTATCCAGGCGCCGCGTGAGGTGCCCGTTCACCGGACCGAGGTGTACGAGGAGATCCAGCGCGCCAACCGGGCAGCCGTGCCCGGGGGGACACCCGCGCCGGCCGGATCGGCGGCACCTGCCACGCTAAAGTCTCGGACCCAAGCGCCGAAGACTTAAGTAGCGGAGCCATGATGGCTCCGGCTTTCTCACACGTGTGATCATGGAGGATTTTCATGCCTAATACCGTTGGTGGCATTTCGATTGCCACGAACCAACTTGCGAACCAAGCACTGCTTAACCTTAACCGGAACCAGCAGTCACTCGGCAAGCTCGTCAACCAACTCTCGAGCGGCCTGCGCGTTAACACCGCAGCCGACGATCCGTCGGGCTTGGCCATCGCCGTCAACCTGCAGGATCAATCCGCCGGTTTCGACACGGCGAACCTGAACGTTCAAGATGCCACGAACGCGGCCAACGTCGCGGACGGCGCACTCTCGACGGTCACCAGCATTCTGCAGCGTATCCGTTCGCTCGCCATCGAAGCAGCGAACACGATCACGTCGCCGACCGACCGTAGTGCTCTGCAAGACGAAGTCACGCAGTTGCTCCAAGAAGTCAACCAGATTTCGAGCAACACGAACTTCAACGGCCAGGCGCTCCTCGACGGCACGCACGCTGGCTTCCAGCCCGCGACCAGCGCGGCTGCGACCATCACTGCGAACGCCCAAATCGGTACGTTCAACACGTTCCTGCAGTCGTCTGCACTCGTGACGAGCGTCTCGATCAGCGCAACGCAAACCTCGATCGTCGATGGTACGATCGAAGTCCAAGTCGCGCAGATCAACGCGAGCCAGCAAGCCATCGTCGTGAGCTTCTACTCAACGGCGACGTCTTCGTACTCGCAGTTCGCTCAGGTCTACACCTTGGGCACGGCCAACGCGTCGTTCTTCTTTGACGGCGTCACGGTCAACTTCAACGCCTCGGCCGGTACGGTTGACGTGAACGAAACCTCGTTCATCAAAGTCACCCAGTACATCTCGGTCAACTCGAACCCGAATGGTCCGGCGTTCCAGTTCCAAGGCGGCGCCAACGAAGGCGCGACGATCTCGGTCGGCCTCGTGTCGGTCTCGACGTCGCAGCTGCGCGTCTCCAACATCAACGTTGCTACGGTCCAGACCGTCAACGGCAACCCGAGCTCGGCCGGTGCCGTCCTTGGTGCGCAAGATGCGATCGGTCAAATCGACCAAGCGATCACGCAGGTCAACGGTGCACGCGCCGCTCTCGGTGCCGTCATCAGCCGCCTCCAGAACGCTTCGAACAACAACAACATCGCGTCGGTCAACCTGACCGCGTCGGCGTCGGACATCACCGACCTCAACGTTGGCCAAGCGACCGCGGACTACAACAAGACCCAGATCCTCGTCCAAATTGGTACGACCGTGCTCGCGCAGTCGAACACCAACGCTCAGACGGTTCTCGGCCTGTTCCGTTAGTCTACGCTCTGGCGTTAGCAACGGGGGGTCCGCTTCGGCGGGCCCCCTTTTGTTTTTTCTAACATAGCGCCCCGCGCCGGCCGAAAACAACAAGAGAGGTTTTTCGAATAATGCCGATCCAGATTGCCGACGCCTACCGTAATTCCGTCTTCGCCCAGCTCCAGACCGGGCTGCTGTTCAATTTGCCGGTCCCGGATGCCGACCACGAGCAGCTGCCCGAGGGCATCAGCCTGTGCATGATCGTGAAGAACGAAGAGCGCTTCCTTGCTGAATGCCTCGACAGCATCAAAGATGTCGTCGATGAGATCAACATCGTCGATACCGGATCGACCGATCGCACGGTCGAGATCGCGCGTTCGTACGGCGCCAACATTATCTTTCGCGAATGGCGTAACGACTTCGCCTGGGCGCGCAACGAAGCGCTGGCGATGGCAACGAAGCGCTGGACGCTCGTGCTCGACGCCGACGAAGAACTGGAACGCGAATCGCTCGGGCTGCTGAAGTCGCTGCGCACGACGCCGGCCGGGCTCTGCGCGATTTACATCAACATCGTCAACCTCATCAGCGATGCCACCGGCTCGGGCACGATGTCGCATCGTTTGATCCGCCTCTTTCCGACGACGCCGATCTTGCATTACGGTGGCGTGATTCACGAATCGATCTCGCGCACCGACGGCGGCGAGATGGCGGCCGTGCTCACGCCGATCACGATCCTGCACAAGGGTTACACCAATGAAATGCTCGTCGGACGCAACAAGGACAGCCGCAACAAGCCGCTGATTTCGCGCGCCTACGAGGAGAACGGCGACGATTCGTTCTCGCTCTTCAATTTCGGCAACTCGGCGATTTGTTCGGGCAACGTCGAGATGGGCGTCGAGGTCCTCGAGCGCATGCTCGCGACCGCGAAGGAAGTGAAGCTGTACTTTCCGCTCGCGTATCTGATGCTCGGCCAGACGTATTGTGAGGCGCTCGGAGAAAACGAGAAGGCGCTCGAGATCGTCGACAAGGGCGTCGAGCAGTTTCCAAAAGACGCGGGCCTGATCTTCACCAAGGGTCAAGTGCTGGTCAAACTCGGCCGCATCGTCGAAGCGCGCGAACTGTTCGAACAAGCGCTGGGATTGCGCGAACGCATGGCCTTCACCGTCATGACCGACGAAGAGATCTTCGAGTGGAAGATCTTCTATGCGCTTGCGGGCACGTACGAACGCGACAACGATTTCGATCGTGCGATCGAATACATCGACAAGGCGCTGCTCAATAAGCCGACGTCCTATCATCTGCAGCGTGCAAAAGCCGGATTTCTCGAGAATATCGGCCGCTTTCATGACGCCGAAGTTGCGTTTCGCAAACTGCTCGAATTGGATAAGCCGCGCGGCCAGCTCGAAATCGTCAACTATTTGCTGCGGCGCAGCCGGTATGCCCAAGCGATCGCGATCGTCGAAAACGAGATCGACCGTTCGGCGAACTCGGGACTCGTTGCGATGCTCAACGTGTCGGCTGCGCGCGGCGCCCTGTACTCCGGCGGCGGCGATCCGCTGCCGTATCTCGAAGCCGCGCTGCGCCACGCGCCCGGCAACGGCAGCGCGCTCTCGTTGATGGAGCACGTGCTGACCCAGCGCGGCGACGTCGTCGCGCTCGAGCGTTTCCACCGCGACGAGCTGCTCGCGCCGATCTTCACTCCCGAGGACTACGCGCGGCGTTCGTACCGGCTGCTCGCGCTCAACCGCGCCGAAGAGGCGCGCAGCGTAGCCGAGGATGGTCTGCTCATCGATCAGCGCAACGCCGAGTTGCGCTTCAACAGTGCGATCGCATCGCTGCGGTTAGGCGACGAAACGCGCGCGGCGCACGACTTCTCGCGCGTCGAAACGCTTGGCGGTGAAGTGCACGCCGAAGCGATGCGCCTGCGTTCGCGCATCCTCTTGCGCCAAGGCGATACGGCCGGGGCGCTGGAGGCGATCCGCGCGCGTCTCGTGACGGTGTCGAACAATCCGGAGGCGATTCTGGATAGTGCGCGCACGCTGGCGGAAGCCGGCGCCCGCGCCGAAGCACGCGCTTTGCTCGAAGAGCACGTCGCCGTGGATAACCGTATCGCGCTCGAACTCGCCGCTTCGATGTTACAAGACGGCGATCTCGCCGGCGCAGGGCGAATCGCCGCCGCTAGTTTGAAGTAGGTCTTGCGCAACGTCGTTCTCACGCCGCCGGCGTGCAATAACGCGGCGCGCGAAAGACTTTTGCGCGCGCTCGGGCGCTTTCCGGCGACGGTTGAAGAAGGACCGGCGGCGGAGCGCGGTGCGCGTTTGCATGCGCTCGCGAGCGAAGCCGACGTCGAATGGATCGTGGTCGTCGATGAAGACGCCGTGCTGGTTGCCGATTCGTTCGGGGCGCTCCGGCGTTCGGCCGGCCCGCGCACCGCGATCGTCGGCGGCAGAGCGCTCGTCGGCGCGGCGCAGCGGCTCGGCGCGATGTTCGGCCCGGCGCGTTCGGGGCCGAATCCGTTCGACCTCGTGCCGCTGATCGGGCCCCAGTCGGACCGCAATTTTACCGACCTCGCGCGCGGCCCGGTCGACGTGCCGCAGCGCGGTGCGTACATCGTTGCGGCGTCGTTCTTGCGCTCGCTCGCCGGTACGGCGCTCGATCCCGTGCTGTTGCATCTCGACCTCGCCGTGCAGGCCCGCATGAGTGCATGGGACGTCGCGTGCGAGCCGTCGCTCACGTTCAACGCCGATGAGGATTCGCTCGAACTGCGCCGCGCACTCGGGGATCTGCGCCGCTACGCCAAGGCCGGAACGTGGAAGCCGCAAGAACTGCACCGCGATCCGCCGCGCCTGCGCGCGGCGATGATCACCCGCGAAGTGCGGGTGATGGGAAACATCCGCGGTTATGCGCGCCGGCCGTATCCGCCGCTCGATGTGCTCGCGCTGGCGGGCGATGAGATGAGCCGTGCACGCGGGCAGCGCAACGGCGCCGCACTCGCGGCGGGCGGCAGCATCACGGTGTGCGCGCCGGCCGATGCCGATGCACTGCGTCGAGCGTTAGCGCATACGAGCGACCGTTACTTGCTCGTCGCTGATGCGAACGCGTTGCCCGATCGCGCCGGCATGGAAGTCTTGGTGGAACGCGTCGAACGCAGCGGCCGCGTGGCGATTGCATTCGAGACCTCGCAAGCACCGTATGGTGCGGCGCTCATTCATTGCGGGCGCATGCTCAACGCGCGCGATACTCCGGGTGCGACCGTCGCCGGCGTGATCGCCGCTGCGGCGGAACGCTTGCCCGCGCGCCGGCTGTTCGCTGCGACGCCGGATGGTGAAATGGTGCCCGCGCAATTGCCCGCGCTCACGGGTCTGACGCGGCTCGATGCGGTGTTCGTCGCTGCCTCGAAGCCGGCCGTGACGCAGCAGACGCTGCAAGCAATGATGGGCGAACCCGTCGGCGGGACGACGTCGGTCGTTTTTCCGGCCGGCGCCGCAACGACCCGGAAGCTTCTCGCCGCCCACTCGGGTTTGCGTTTGATACCGGACGATTCCGACGTGCAGTTGGCAGTCGGCTTGAATCGTGCGCTCGGGGCGTGTACGTCCGATGGCATCATCATCGTGCGCGACGACGCGCAACTTCCGCGCGGCACGATCGAACGGCTCGTGAGCGCGTTCGGGCGCATCGCGCGCCTCGGCATCGCCGTTCCGCGCGTCGGCGGCGCCGACCGTCCGGAATCGCTGCCCGATCTCGGCTATCGCGACGTCTCGGAAATGCAGTCGCTCTACGACCGCCGGGCCGAGGCTTTCGCGCGTGAAGCCAACCTGCTCGACGTCGCATCGGCGCCGGTACTGGTGGTGAGCCGCGAGGCGCTCGAGGTCGTCGGCGGGTTCGACGAGATGTTCGGGTTCTCGCGCTACGGCGTCGAGGATTTTGCGCGCCGCGTGCGCGCGGCGAACTTCCTCATCGCGTGTTGCGAAGATGCCTACGCGCATCTCTTCCCGGTTCTTGAAGCCGCGTCGTTCGTCGGCAATCTCGATGACGCGGCGTATTTGCGCGCGGCGTACGAGAAGCGCTGGGCGAGTCCGCGCGGTTTCAATCCGGATACGGATCGCGTCGCCTTGCGCACCGATGCCCCGGCGGCCGTACCGCAGCCCGAGCAGCGCCGAGCCGTGCGCATTCTGTTGCCGCTGGGCGATGAAGGCGAGTGGAAGATCGCGCGTCCGCTGCTGGTCGAACTGGCGGCGGAATTCCGGGTTGGCGATCCGGTCGAAGTCGCTGTCGGCCTCGACGGCACGTTCGGCTTGCAAACGGCGCTGGCCGAATTGCGCGAAGTCTTGATTGCATCGACCGTGCCGATGGAAGAGACGTTGAACGTCAACATCGATTTCGTCCCCGACATCGAAGTGTGGCGCGACGCGGGCGAGAACAACATGCGCGTTCCCGGTATCGACCGCGAAGCGTTAGCCGGCGTACCGGCCGCCGCCGGCGTGGCCGCCGTGCGCGCAGCCATCGTGGAGCCGGACGCATGAGAACGCATCGCGTGTTCCCCGGCCTGCAGCCGTGGGCGTGGCGTTCCGCGCTGCTGGGCGAACTCGTCACGGCCGAGCGGCTCGTCGCCGCGCGCATCGAACCCGTCACGCGCGGTCGCGAACCGGCGGCGTTCATCGACCTGCACTTCAGCGACGGCGCGCGCGCGGTCACCATCCCGCTGATCTACGTCGATCTCGCGCAACTCGATTTGCGCGAGTTGGATCCGCTCGTTTTTCCGCACGGGCTCGCCGACGTCGTTTCCGACGCGAACGCGCGCGACGTCATCGCACGCGTATTCCCCGATCTCGAACGCCGCGCGATGACCGGCGGATTTTGGGCGGAAGAAGCCATCCGTTACGGCGATGCGGCAATCTTCGATGCGGCCCGCGAGCGCGGGTTCTTCGGCGCGGCACCGCTTGCGGTTGCGCTGCCGCGAATTGCTGCGACGCTCTACGCGCGCCGCTTCGCCGCCGGCAAACACGTTCTCGCCTACGGTCCGCAGGCGCTGGAACTCGCCGGGTTCTTCAGCGACGTTGCGGCGCTGTGCGCCGTGATCGGCGAAGACGCCGCCGCGCGCGCGTGGTACGGAGATTTCGATGCCGCCGCGACCGACATCACCTACGACCTCGCGATCGGCGCGGGTCCGGCGCCGGTTACTGCAGCCACGATCGTGCGCACCGATGCAGCGCAAGCGTCCGGCGTGAAGATTTCCGTTGCGGCGCCGCTGCCGGCGGACGTGATGATTTCCTTCGATCCGGCCGATGGACCGCCGAGCGCAACGTTCTCGGTTGAGACGACGCGTGAGCCGTTCGGCCGCCGGCAGCCCGACATCGACGTGGCCGTTACCGGCGGATCGGCCGGCCGGATCGGAATCGTCGTCCGCCCGGACGCCGCCACCGCGCCGGATGCGGACTCCGATGAAGCAGCCGCGCTCGCTGTGGCCCTGGGCCGCGAGGGGTTCACGCCCGAGGTCTTCAACTCGCTCGACGCGCTCGTCGCCTTTGGTCCGGATCTCGTCCATCTTTTCGGCGTGCGTCCGGGCGGCTTTGCGCGCTCGATTGCCGAGTGGGCGAGCGATCAACGCAAGCCGCTGGTCGTGCACGCACTCTATGAATCGCCCTCCGCCGGCGGCTATTGGGGCGAGATGGTCGCACCGTATTGCTTCGGCTACTCGGGCGATGACCGCAGCGTGAGTGCGTATCTCGAGATGCTCTCGCGCCGGGCGGTCGAAGTCGACGGCGTCAACGCCGGCACCCCATTTGCGCCTCCGATCGTCGGTCAGGCCGATTCCGAGCGCGTGCTCGCATTGGCCGACGTCGTGCTGGTGAACTCCGAACGCGAACGCGCCGTCGTCGAGGCGTTGCGCCCCCGCCGCCCGGTCTTCGTCGTCCCGCCGTTTCCGGTGGTCTCGGGGGCCGCCCATCCGATCGGCGCATGGGTCGGGGCCGATCCGTTCATTCTCGTCCACGCCCCGATTCGAGCCGAAGGGAACCAGTTGATCGTCGCGCGGGCCGCCGCCGACGTGGGCGTCGCGATGGTGATTGCCGGACCGATCGCCGATCCCGCCTACGCGGAGCGGCTGCGCGAGTTCGCGCCCGATCTGGTGCGCCTGCTGCCCGAGCCCGACCGCGAAATGACCGCGACCCTGTACCGCACGGCCGCGGTCGTCGCCGATGTGGCCTGGACCACACGCGGCCACGGCCGCCTCGTCACCGCTGCGGCCTTGGGCGCCGCCGTCGTGTGCTCCAGTAACCGCTGGGTTGACTTACCTGAAATTGCCCACCTGATCGTCGATCCGGCCGACGTGCGAAGCATTGCACGAGGGATTGGGGGCGCGTGGGACGCGGCCGTGCGCGGCGACGTTCGCATCCAGATGACCGCTCGCTCTGCTCGGGAACGCTTGGGAACGGCAGCTGCGGCGGTGGTCGCTTCCTATGCTAAGATCGTGCAAGCGCTCTAAAGTCGGTACCCCATTAGCCGATATTTCCTAGTAGGAGGTTACTCGAACATGGACGTTCAGGCCGCTGCAGCGACTGCCACAATTTTGCCTCCGGCGCCGATCGCGCCGGCCCCGCCGATCGCTAAGTCAACGCCGGTCATAGCGCCGGCCGCCGCGCCTGCTGCGAGCGTGCCGACTGTTTCGGGTACCGACTCGGGTTCGAGTTCGAGTTCGAACTCCTCGATTGGGCCGACGCCGGGTCTCGCAACGCTGCCGGCCGGTCCGCCGGACGGATCGAAAAAGAACGCGGCCGACGACACGTCCGTTGCCGCGGGCGTCGCGCAACTGTATAATGCGGCCGCGCAAAACGTCTCGGTGTCGTTCCAGATCGAGCAGAACCCCAACGAAATCGTCACGGTCTTCACCGACAAGCAAACCGGTAAGGTGATCGTTCAATTCCCCAGCGAAACGTTGATCGCGCTTGCGAAGTTTTTCGACAAGCTTGACGGCGGCGTCGTCAACAAGAAGGTATAATTTTCGTGTCAGCCACTTCGGGAACCAGTTCGGCCACCTCGGGAACCTTGGGCAATGCGCCCCCGGTATCGTTCCCGGGCGTTTCGTCGGGCATCGATTACAACGCGATCATCGAGAAATATACCGCCGACACGCTCTCGCAAGAGAAGCCGACGCAGGCACAGATCAACAATCTCAACTCGGAAAACACCGCGATCCTCAAGATCACGAACCTCATCGGTGCGGTCCAAGATTCGCTGACGGCGCTTTCGAATCCGCAGACGTTCGGTGCGTTCAAAGCGACCGTCGGCAATGCGCTCAACGGCTCGCCCGCGGCCACCGCGAAGCAGATCACCGGTGAGACGCCGATCGCCGGCACGTACACGATCAACGCGCAGACCGTTGCCACGTCGACGGCCATCATCAACAATCCGAATGCCAACGGCACGCTCAATCTGACGAAGCCGCTCGATGCCGCAGGAACGGCCATCACGGCAACCAACGGAACGGCCTCGAACGGCAAGTTCACGATCAACGGCATCACGGTCAATTACGACGTGACGACGCAGACGCTGCCGCAGATCATCGCTGCGATCAACAGCGCGCTGCAATCGAGCGACGGCGGATCGGCCGTTCTCAATGCGAACGGCACCGTTACCCTCACCGGCGTGACCTCGATCGGAAGCGGCGCCGACAGCGGCAATCTCGAGCAAGTGCTCAAGCTCGACACCGCGCAGATCAACGCCGGCACGCTCAATCCCGCGGCCCCGCTCGACGGCGAGAGCCTCAACACGCAGCCGACCGGGTCGAACGTCGTCGTTCAAGGCGCTACGCTGAACACCGACGCTTTCAAAACGGCCGTCACGGGCGGCGCGGGCGATCAAATCGTCATCAACGGCACGGCCGTCAACTACAACCCGACGGTGGATTCGCTGACCTCCGTGATCGCTGCGATCAACGGCGCCGGCATCGCGGGCGTCAGCGCCTCGATCACCGGCAACGCGGTCACGATCAACGGCGTCAACACGATCTCGGATGCCGGCGGCGGCAATCTGACCGCGGCGCTCAACCTTCCGCCGGTCACGACCCCCGGCGCTCCGCTGACCAGCACCTCGTCGATCATCAACACCGCCGACGTCGTCGTGAACGGCACGACGGTCGGCTACGATCCGGCCACGGATTCGCTGAACGCGGTTCTGGCGCGCATCACGGCCGACACCGGCGTTGCAGCCTCGGTCGCGGGCAATCTGGTCACGCTCGGCGGTACGCTGGCGACCCTGGCCAACGGCCCGGGCGGGAATCTGCTCCAAGCGCTCAATCTTGCCGGCGGGCCCGGTCCGGAAACGAGCAGCGCGAGCATTTTCAACGCCGCGACGCAGACGCTGACGAGTTCTTCCGTCATCGGCGGCATCGACGAGGCGTCGGTTCTCAACCAGAACAACAACGCCGGCTTCGCGACCGCAGTCACCTCCGGCACGTTCACGATCAACGGCGTCCAGTTCACCGTCGATGCGACGAAGAACTCGCTCAGCGACTTGATCACGCAGATCAACTCTTCGACGGCCGGCGTTACGGCCACGTACAACTCCCAGACCTCGTCCCTCGTACTTACGAGCACAACTCCGGGCCCGCAGAGCATCCTGTTGGGTGCCGGTAGCGATACGAGTAACTTCCTTACAGCCGCAGGCCTCACCACCGGCACGACGGTCGCCGGCACGCAGGCGTCGTTGAGCTACACTGACGTGCAGGGTCTGCATACGGTCTTCAGCTCGACGAACGACTTCACGTCGGCGATTCCCGGGATCGACTTAACCGTCACGACGTCGACCACGACGGGTTACACGGTGGGCGTAGCTGCGGACCCGACGCAGGCCGAAGCCGCGATCAACAAGTTCATCACGGCCTACAACGCCGCCATTACGGAGTTGAATAAAGACACGGTGGCCCCGACCGTTACGGCCGGCACCGACGCAACCACCGGTACTTCGAGCGCGACATCTTCGGGCGGAGGCGTGCTTTACGGCAACTTCCAGATATCCGGATTGCGCGATCAACTCGTCAGCCTGGTGAGCGGTTTCGTCCCCTCTGGTTCGACTTCGTACAACTCGCTTCAATCGGTCGGCATTCTGCTCGACACGAACTCGCAGTCCGTCGGCGCGGCCGATGCGAACGATACCAACGATTCTTCGACGAACAGCAACGACGTCACGTCGAGCGCGAACAACACCTTCGCCGTGAACGCAACGAGCGGGCAGTTGTCGGCGCTCGATACGACGACGTTCGAAGCGGCGTATGCGGCGAACATCACGGCGGTCCAAAGCCTGTTCACCGCGGAGCCGGTCCTTTCGGGAACCCAAGCCGGCGCACAGCCCGTGCCGGGCTCGACGTACGGGTTCTCCTACCTGCTCGGTTCGACGCTGGCGAACGTCGATGGCCTGACGACGTTCTTAAACAACAGCGTCATCACGCCGGCGAGTTTGGCCAACGTGCTGCTAACGGGAATCACCGATTCGAACAACCAGCAGATCGACTCGCTGCAGCAGCAGATCACGCTGATCAACAACGAAGCGACACAGCAGGCCGACCAGCTTCGCTCGCAGTTCTCGGCAAGTGAGTCGCAGATCGCGGAGTTGCAAGCCCTGCAAGGGCAAATCGCGGCGATCGGACACTAGTATTCCGTGAGCGCTACATCCCCCACCATGAAGTACTTGGAAGCGTCGATCGCGACGGCTTCCAAGGAAGATTTGATGGTGAAGATTTTCGATGCCATCGTGCTCTTCACGCGCAAAGCGATCGAGAAGATGAAGGTGGAACCGAACGACATCCAGGGCCGCCACAACCTGTTGCGGACGGCTCAGCGTGCGTGCGGCGCCGCCGTCGACGCGATCGACTTCGAACTTGGCGGCGAACTGGCAGTGAGCAACGCCGCTCTCTATCAGTTCTGGTACCGCGAGCTCGTGCAGGCCAACATGGAAGGCGACGTTGCGCGCGCCGAGGGCGTATTACCGCAGATGGAAATGATCCGGAATGCATGGGCCGAAGCGGTGCGCCGGTATAAGATCGAATTCGCGAGCGCAGAGCCGCGCAAAGACGTCGCCGTGGTATGATCCGGCGCCCAGTCGACCTCATCATAGCGCTCGAGCGCGAGTGCTTAGACGTCGATAAGGCCGTCGCGCAGCGCCGCTGGGATGCCTGTGAAGTGTCTTGGAGGGCCCAACGCCTGCTCACGCACGAGTTGGATATCGCCATGCGCGAAGCGAAGCTCGAGGATGCGGAAAAAGCGTCGCTCTTCAAGCGCATCGCTCGCCTCACGCGCTATCGCGACGGTCAGCTCAAACGGCTGCGTGCGTTCAACGAGGCGTGCGCCACGCGGCTGGCCACGATGGGCCGCTTCCGTTCGTTCTCGAAAAACATCGATAACGAACGGCGCTCGAGCCTGCTGGACGTATCCAGCTAGCGTCTGTTACCGCCACGAAAATTATCGTGCTCGTGCCGACCCGCGGCGTGGTTGCAGCGGAACTGCTCGCAGCGCTTATCGTTAATACGGAAGGCTACGAGATCGTTCTGCGGATGGAGCACCGGCAGCCCGTCGATGTCGCGCGCAATCGCCTTGCGGCCAAAGCACTTGCCGCCGCGGACGATCGCGCGCTCTTTGCCGAGGGTTCCGATCCCTACGTCCTATGGATCGATAGTGACGCCTTTTTCCTCGCCGGAACGTTTGCGCTCATGCTGCACACGCTGGAGAACAATCCCGCGATCGACGTGCTGGCGGCGCTCTTCGGACCGCGAGCATCGAACCGCGGCGCTACCGCGTTCAGGCAGGTGAGCGACAAGCATTCGTACCTCGTTCCGGATGTCAATTTTACCCGCGGCGATCTTGTCGACGTCGAACAAGTTGGATTGCACTTCACGCTGCACCGGACATCATTGCTGCGCGCCTTGGGCGACGATCCGTTCACGGGCATGTCGGGACTCGCATCCGACGATGCCGTCTTTTGCGGCCGCGTTCGGCACGGCAACGGCCGGATCGCGGTGGCGACCGGGATTCCCGTCTTTCACGTGGACGATCGCAACGGCGCTGCGTATTCGCCCGGCGTTGCCGCCTGCGTCATCGACGGCAACACGATCAGCACGACCGAACTGGCGACGGAGTTGCCGCCCGAGACGCGCTCCTACGGCGAACGCATCGACCGCGTCGTGAAGCCCTAGTCGACGGTGATGTAGGTGACGCTGGCCGGCGTGTGGTGTTCGACGATGCGCGGCACCGAAACATCGAGCGGTACGAGCCGCGTCACGGCGCCTTCGAGCACGATCATGCGCGGGAATGACGTCTCCCGATCGGTCTCCCACGTGACCGGCGCGGTCGAGTCGCTCTCGCGATCGTAGTGCGGACAGCGCACGCGTGCGTCGAGGCGGACGACGTAGCCGCTCTTGCGCACGCGTTCGCAGTAGAGATAATCCTCATCGCACTGCCGCACGCGCCGTGCTCCGCGCTCGATATAGATGTGCGCCGGAAAATACGGTGCGCCGAGTTCCTTCGCAACCGAGACGCGCAAGAGCGCGCAGCCGAAGCCGATGCCGTCGACCGGCTCCGTCGACCACGTCATAAAGGCCGGAATGTGCGCCGACGACGTGTCGGATGAATCCCAGTTCGCCACCGCGATCGGCCGCGCGGAATCGCGGCTATAGTACAGCGCTCCGACGACGGCCGTCCGCGGATCGGCCTCGGCCGTCGCGACGAGTTTCTCCAGCGCGTCTTCGGGCAGCACGATGTCGTCATCGACAAAGAGCAAATAGTCGTAGCCGCCGTCCACCGCATCGTTCATGATCAGCTCGCGCTGACCCGGAATGTAGTTTCCGATGGCGACGCTGCGTTTGAGCTCGGCAACGTTGCGCGGCAGCTTCAACCGTGAAAGGCTCTCGATAAACGGGGTCGTCGGTTTGCCGGCCGACGCGACGCCAAGCAGAACCCGGCGTTCGCTCACGAGGTAACGGCGGACTTCAGAACGGCGACCAAACGCCGTCCGGCAACGTCTACCGTTGCGGGCGGATTCGGAATCACGAACGCTTCCTGCCCGGCCGATGCAACGCACAACGGAACGAGCCATGCCAGCACGGACGAACGGTACGCGGCGAGCGCGGCCGCGCATTCATCGGCCGTTCGCCGTTCCACACCGTCGAGCGTCGCGCCGGCGAGGGCCAAGAGCGCGATGCGCGTGCGCAGCGTCGCGTCGCGTTCCGAGGGCTGCGTCAATCCGCCGATCGCGGTCCATTCGGCCTTGCGCAAGTCGCGACGCAAACGGCGCTGTGGCGGAAACGCCTGTTGCGGCGTGAGGCTCCACGTGAGCGCGAGACCGTCGAGATCGCCTTGCACGATGCGGTACTGCGGCGCCTTCCCCATGCGCGAGTGTACCAGCGCGCGCCCGAGCAGTTCGATGTCGCGCCGCAAGAACGGTCCGTAGCCGCTCGTATCCTCACCGCTACCCGGTTCCGTGCACGCGATGCTCGAGATCATCACGTAGTGCGCGATGATGCCCGGAACGTCGGCCGTGAACAGCCGGTCGAGCAGGGCGACATCGTTGTTGCCGAGCGTCCGGTAGCGGATCATTCGCTCTTCGGCCGCGGCGGTCGCGCCGAGCGGCGCCTTCGGCGCGGCCGTGGGCAACGGCGGCTTCTTGCGCGTTGGTGCCGGCTTCGGGGCCGGCGCGGGCTCGGGCTTGGGCTCCGGTTCTGCTATAACGGCGAGCATCAAGGGCTCGGGTTCGATGATTTTGGGTGCCGGCGGTTCCGGTTCCGGTTCCGGCGGCGGCGCGAGCGTTGCTGCGGGCTCCGGGGGGGCCAGAGGCAGCTCCGGCAGAGCGGCCGGGGCGGCAACAGCAGGGAGCACCGGGGAGGCCGCCACGGGCGTCTCCGTGCGGTCGAGTACCGGCGGCAGAATCGGCTCCTCGCCGGGAAGCCCGACTTCGTCCGCCTCATCGTCTTCCAGCTCGTAGAACGGGCGCGAGGGCGCCTCGATCGGGGCGCCGCTGCCCGCAGCGCGCTTGATCGTCATGCCCGCGGTGCCGACGACCGGAACGCCGTTCGTCTGCAGGCGCGGCTGCAAGTAGAGCGTGTTCACGCCCGGCAGTACCGCTAACTGGAAGGTGACCTTCGAAGAGCTCGCGCCGGGCAGTCGCGCGATCGGCAGGCCCTGGGCGAAGAGTTGCTCGGGTGATTGCGCTTCGCGCCCGTCGATGCGGAGCGTGCCGCTGCGGAATTCGGTTTCCAGCGGAATCGAGACGAGCAGTTTGCACTCGGGCGCGGGCGCGTTGCCGTCGTTAAAGACGTCGATCGCGACCCCGACCACGGCGCCCGGGATCACGCCCGACGCCGGCACCGCGGCGATCGTCACGCGCAGGCGCGGGGCCTTTTCGGTTACTTCATCGGGCGTGGTCGAGACGATCGATTCGGCGCTGAAGCTCGAACCGCCGGTCCGTTTATTCGGCGGTGCGCCCTTGCCCGGCTCGTTGTGCCGAAACTCGAGCAGCCGCATGTCCGCATTCCGCTCGAAGAGATCTTCGATCGCGTTCTGGTCCACGCTCAGTGGCTCAAGTTAAGGAAACCGGAAGGCTAGCCAGGGCCAACGGCGCGTGGTTTTTTCGGTTTCGGCGACCGTCCGCTCTTCCGCGGGTGTGGGCGCCGTGCCGGGCTTCATGCCGCGGCTGCGGATCGCGACCTCCGCATCGACGTTGAGGGCGCGCGGGTGTCCGCGCAGGGCGGCTTCCTCGAGCGTCGCGTGCGCGAGCGTGAGCAGCCGGCGCGGCGTGCCGAGCGAGGCTTCGATGATGAGGTCGAGCGCGTCGGCCGCGAACATCATGCTCAAATCGCCGCCGCCGCCGGCACGCGAGAGCCGATGGGCGAGCAGCGCGCGCGTATCCGCCGGGCCGAGCGCCGCCAAATCGATCCAGCCGGCCACGCGGTCGGCCAGGTTGCGGCGTTTGTTGACCTGATCGCGGAACTCGCTCTGTCCGAAGAGGACGATGTTGAGCAGCTTCCGTTCCGGTACGTCGAAATTGAGCAGCAGGCGGAGCGTTTCGAGGTTCTCGTCGCTGAGGTTTTGTGCTTCGTCGATGAACAGCGCGACGGTCGAACCCTCGACCACCGCGGCATCGTAGAAGAAGTTCTTGAGCGCGTTCTTGAGCGCGGCCGGCGAACGCGGGGGAAAGGCGAGGCCGAACGCCCGGCCGATCGTGACGAGGAACTCGATGTCGCCCGCGAAGCTCGGATCGAGGATCTTGCCCAGGCGCACGTTGTCGCGGTTGAGCAGCTCACGTTCGATCGCGCCCGCGAGGCTGGTTTTTCCCGTGCCGGGGTCGCCGACGACGATCATCAAGCCGCGCGACTGTTCGATCGACTGCACGAGTCGATTCTTCGCGTGGGCGAGATTGCCGGTCGAACGATAAAAGTGGGGGTCCGCAGTGTCGAGAAACGGATCCCGGTCCAGCCCGAAGTGGCTGTAATACGGCATCATGGGCCGTCGTTCTTCGACGGCGGCTCTCGGGGCGGCCTCTCGTCCCGCGGCTCCCAACGTCAACGTTCGGCTAAATCCGCGGCCCTGCCCGGACGACGTTAAGGGTGATGAAAGCCGTGATCTTGGCCGGCGGCCGCGGAACCCGTATCAGCGAGGAAACGCTGCTTCGCCCGAAACCCATGGTCGAGATCGGCGGCAAGCCGGTGCTCTGGCACATCATGAAGTCGTACTCCTCGTGGGGGGTCAACGATTTCGTGATTTGCCTTGGCTACAAAGGGTATTTGATCAAGGAATTCTTCGCGAACTACCACCTGCACTCGTCCGACGTAACGATCGATTTTCGCACGCAGACGACGACGATTCACCACTCTGCGGCCGAGCCGTGGAGCGTGACGCTGGTGGAGACGGGCGCCGACACGATGACCGGCGGCCGCTTGGCGCGCGTACGGCGCTATGTTGACGACGATCACTTTTGCTTCACCTACGGCGACGGCGTGACCGATCTGGACATCGGTGCGGAGATCGCGTTCCACCGGGCGCAGGGTTCGCTTGCGACCGTCCTCGCGATTCGCCCGCCGGGCCGCTTCGGGCAATTGACGGTGGAAGCGCAGAAGATCGTCGGCTTCAACGAAAAGCCGAGCGACGGTGACGGCGGCTGGATCAACGGCGGCTATTTCGTGCTCGCGCCCACCGTGCTCGACTACATCGCAGGAGACGACACGGTGTGGGAACGCGAGCCGGTCGAACAGCTCTCGCGCGAAGGCCAACTCGCCGCATATCTCCATCGCGGCTTCTGGCAACCGATGGACACGTTACGCGACAAAGAGCTGCTCGAAGAACTGTGGTCGAGCGGCCACGCGCCCTGGAAAACCTGGGATTAGGTCGAGGGCGTCAGTACGGCGTTTTCTATGCCGAGTAAGGCGGCGAGCACTTCGATCGCTTTCGTCTGATCGACGATCGCCGCGGCGCCGCGTTCGAAGTGCGGACCGATGGCGTTGAGATAGGTGACGCGGCGCGCCGCGAGCGTGCTTCCATCGGCCGCCGGATAAGCACGATAGATCGATTGCGCGATGCCGGCATACGCAGCATGCGGAAGCACGTTCTGGCGCAGCGTATGCACGTCGACCGTCGGACCGGGAACGAACAGCGTGCCCCCGATCGAACGCAGGCGCAGCCAGAATTCCCACACGTCGCCGGCCGGCAGATCGACGCGAAAACCGCCGGTGCGCGCGAGCGTGCCGGCGACGTGCGCGATCGCATCGACGGGCACCGTTGCGGCGATGAGGTCGCGATCTTCATCGCCCGCGCCGCGGAAAAGCCCCGCCACGACCGTTTCGCGAAAGATCGTGTTGGGCGTTCCATCGTGCGATTCGGCCAGCAGAAAACGCACCTCGCTGCGCACCGTTTGCGCGCCCGTAGCAAACGCGCGCGCGAGGTTGGCAAAATGCTGCGGTGCGAACGCGTTGCCGGGCTCGAGATACGTGATGATCCGTCCGGCAGCCAACCGGTGTCCGAGATTGCGTGCCGCAGCGGGCGCATCGCGTTCGTCCATGCGCACGAAGCGCACGCGATCGGCATACGGTTGCGCGCGCAAGAGCGGTCCGAGATCGGGACCGTTTTCGCCGACGACGACCGCTTCCCACGGCGGCGCGTCCTGTTGCGCCGCAAGCGATTCGAGACCGGCCAAGACTTGCGGCACGGTGCCGATCCGCATGATGACCGTAATCAGCGGCCGTCCGTTGAGATGGTCACCCGGTAGCCAGGATGGAATCGATGCGAGACGCCCGGTGAGTTCGTCAACACGCGCGGCTATTTCGGGCGAGCCGCCGCTGCCGCTCGTTTGCCGGTAGAAGCTCGTGCGCCACGCGAGGTGCGCCGTGATCGCCGTTTGGAAACCTTGCAGCAGATCCCAATTGTCCGGTACGACAAACTTATCGAGGATGTCGAGGTAGTCGACGAGGTCGCGGCCTTCCGCAACGTATGCCGATCCGCTGGCTTGCGGCCCGTGAAGGCGAATGCACACGGACGGCGTGCGCAGGTACGCAAACGCTTTGCGCGCGGCGGACCAGCGAACGGTGATCTCATAATCGGCCGCGGTCATGAGGTGCAGCGGCCCCAGCTCGTCGTAGAGACTGCGCCGGGCGAGCATCGACGGCCACGGAACGTAACAGCCCTCGGCGAGTTGCGCAGCGAATTCGTTGCGGCCGCCCTCGTAGTCGACCGGCAGCTGACCGTTCATGTTGCGGATGCCGAACGGCCGGCTCTCGGCGTTGATGAAGACGACGCCGGTGTACACCATGTCGATCGCCGGGTGTGCTTCGAGGTAATCGTAGCAGCGGCGCAAGTGTCCGGGCAGCAACTTATCGTCGGCCGAGACGAAGAGAATGTACTTGCCGCGAGCGAGCTCGAGGCCGCGATTGTGATTGGGCGCGAGGCCGATGTTCGTCGGGTTCTTGTAGTAGCGCAGGCGCGAATCGCCGCTGAAGCGGGCCACGACCTCGTCGGTATTGTCGGTCGATGCGTTGTCGACGACGATCAGTTCGAGGCTCGGCACATCCTGCGTAAGGACGCTCGAAATGGACTCGCTAATATAGTGCGCGTAGTTGTACGACGCTATGATGACGCTGATGAGCGGACGCTCGCCGGGCGCCATAACCAAATCCATCTCCTCGGGTCTATCGGCCACCCGTAGAAGGCACTTTAGGAAAGGACCCCAAGCGTGAAGTTTGTCGAGCTGCCACTTGCCGGTGCGTACCTCGTTCGCCCGGAGCTGCGGGAGGACGAGCGGGGGTTTTTCGCGCGAACCTTCTGTACCGACGAGTTCGCCGCCGCCGGGCTGCCGGTCGATTTCCCCCAGCAGAGCATGGCCCGCAGCCGCCGCGCGGGGACGCTGCGCGGTATGCATCTGCAACTCGATCCGCATGCCGAGGCCAAGTACGTACGCTGCGTGCGCGGCCGCATCTTCGATGCGATCGTCGATCTGCGGCCGGATTCGCCGACGTTCCGGCGCAGTACGTCGGTCGAACTCGATGAAACCGGCGCCGATGCGCTGTTCGTGCCGGCCGGTTTCGCCCATGGTTACCAAACGCTTGCCGACGACAGCGACGTGCTCTACGCGATGTCGGCGCGATATGCTCCGGCCGCTGCGCGTTCGATCCGCTGGAACGATCCGGCGCTCGGCATCAGCTGGCCGATCGCGCAACCCGTGCTCTCCGCCCTCGATCGCGATGCATCGGGCCTCGCCGAGTTCTTACGCGAACGGGGCGACCGCTGACGCTACGGAGCTGGCCGGCCTTCGCCGCGCGCGAGAATGCGCTCGCCGATCTCGAGCGCGCGATCGCCGCCGACCCGGCAGCGCTTGACGCGCGTTTCTACCACGCCTCGCTCTTGCGCGATCACGGCCGACTCGACGATGCGATCGCCGGCTTCGAGGGCATCCTGGCCGCCGCGCCCGATCACGTGGCGACGCTCGTGGCGCTCGGCGTCGTGTTGGCGCGCCGCGGACGCCGGCTCGATGCGCGTGCGGCGTTCGAACGCGCGGTCGTAAGCGACGCTGCGCATCCCGGGGCAGCGGTCAATCTAGCGAACCTGCTCGCGCTCGACGAACCGCTGCGTGCGGGGGCGTTGTATCGAGCTGTGCTGGCCGGCGATCCCGATTTTGCGCCGGCGCACCGCGGTTTGTGCAGTCTCGCCGCCGCCCAGGGTGATAGCGCGGCGGCCGCGCGTCATCGCACGGCCGGGTACGCGCGCGGACCGTTCGGTCGCCGGCCCTATTTCGGTGCGGCGATGCCGCCGGCCGTGCTGGCGCTTGTCTCGACCGACGGCGGCAACATTCCGCTCGATGCGCTGCTCGATGAACGGCACTTCCTCGTGCATGAGGTTTTCGTCGAAGCGTATCGCGGCGAAGCGTTTCCGCCGCACGACCTGATCGTCAACGCGATCGCAGATGCGGATCGCAGCGCAGCGGCACTCGTGGCTGCCGAGCAGCTCGTGCGCGACGCGCGGGTGCCGGTCGTCAACGCGCCGCGCGCCGTTGCCGCGACCGGTCGCATCGCAAATGCCGAACATCTGGCCGCATTGGCGTGCGTCGCGGCACCGGCGGCGCGCCGCGTCGCGCGCTCGGAGACGGCGCGCGAGCGCTTTCCGCTGATCTTGCGCGTGCCGGGACTGCACATGGGGCGCGGAATGATCCGGGTCAACGACGCGAGCGCGTTTGCCGCTGCGCTACGCGAGTTGCCGGATCGCGACGACCTCATCGCGATCCCCTACATCGAGACGCGTTCCCCGGACGGTGCCTGGCGAAAATATCGCGTCATGGCGATCGGCGGCGTACTCTATCCGCTGCACCTCGCGATCGCCGAGCGTTGGGACGTGCATTACTTCTCATCCGCGATGGGAGACCGCGCCGATTACCGGGCGGAAGAAGCGCGGTTTCTCGACGATCCGGTTGCCACGCTCGGAGCCGCCGCGTGGGATGCGCTCGCGAGCGTGCGGGACGCACTCGGCCTCGACTATGCCGGCATCGACTTCGCGCTCGATGGCGACGGCCGCGTCGTCGTCTTCGAAGCGAACGCGGCGATGACGGTTTTGCGACCCGATCCCGACGAACGCTTCCGTTATCGCGAGGCCGCGACCGCGGCGATCGAAGCCGCGCTCGTGCATATGTTCGAGGGGCGGATCAGGCGCTGACGTGCGCCGCGAAGGCGCGGTAGATCGCCGGAATCGCCTCGGCTAGCGGTAGTTGCGCCGGACCGAACTCCGCGTGCAAACGCGCGACGTCGATCGGCGGCGTGATCGCGCGGGCGGCGTTTGGCGCGATCTCGATCGTCGCGCCGGAGGCAGCCGCGAGTGCATCGAAGATCGCGCCGTTTTCGACGTTCGATCCGAACGCAACGTTGTAGAGCCGCTCGCGTCCGCGCGTTGCGATCGCGATGAGGTAGCGGGTCGCGTCGTCGACGTGCAGATAATCCTTGCCCGAATCGCGCGTGGTGCGCACCGCAACGCGTTCGCCGGCCGCGGCTTGCCGCACGATGTCGCTCAAAAATAGCGGCGAGCGAAAGCTCGCGCCGGCGATGTTCGAGAGACGCGCGACGCGGAAAGCCGGCTGCGCGACGGCGAGGCAGAGGGCTTCCCCGGCAACCTTGGTGATGCGGTAGATATCGTTGCCGCTGGGATCGACGGAGAGCGGCGCGCCTTCGCTCGTATCGCTCGAAGCGCCGTAGACACGCGTCGATGAGAGATAGAGTATGGATGTCGCGGCGCCGGCGGCAATGATGCGGCGCAGGCCTTCTACGTGGACGGCATACGCGTAGCCCGCGTCGGGTGCGGCCGTCGCGGCGATCCCCGAGCAGTAGATCACGTGGCCAAGATTCGAGGCCGGGTCGATATCGGCATCATGCGAGACGCCGGTCACATCGTGATGCTCGGCACGAAGCCGTTCGACGAGCGCCGAACCGATGAAGCCCCGTGCCCCCACCACCGTGAACCGCTCGCGCGCCATTGCGCTCGTGTTAGGCGGTGGCGCGATGAATTACTTTTTCGGCGCAGAAGCACCGGGAATGGCTCAACTACCGAAGGATCCGAACGATCCGCGCGATGCCGCACGATCCGCCGAAATGGCGCACGATCCCGCGGTTCTGGCGGCCGCGCGCACCCTGCTCGCAAAGACCTTCGAATATCGCTATTACCTCAATTTTCAATGGCTCGGCCGGCCGATCGTCCAGTACCCGCAGGACATCATCGCGCTGCAAGAGATCGTCTGGGACACCAAGCCCACGCTGATCATTGAGACCGGCGTCGCGCACGGTGGTTCGCTGATTCTCTACGCATCGCTGTTCGAACTGATGAAGATCGACGGTGAGGCCGTCGGCGTCGAGATCGAACTGCGCAAGCACAACGAAGATGCGCTTAACGCGCACCCGATGCACGAGCGCATCCGCGTGCTCAAAGGGTCGTCGACCGATCCGGCGATTATCGCGGAACTCAAGACGATCGCCAAGCGCCACGAACGGGTGATGGTGGTGCTCGATTCACTGCACACGCACGAACACGTGCTGGCCGAACTCGAACTCTACTCGCCGCTGGTGACGCCGGGGAATTATCTCGTGTGCTTCGGCACGTCGGTCGCCGACGTTACGCACGAACTCGATCTCAAGCGCCAGTGGGATCAGGAACGCAATCCGAAATCGGCGCTCGATGCGTGGCTAGCGACCAAACCGCCGTTCGACGTCGATCAGGAATTGAGCGACCGGCTGATCCTCAGCGACGGTCCGGGCGGATATCTGCGCCGGAGGTAAACTTCGGCGCGTGGAGCGCCGGATCGCGGTGAAAGAGCAGCTTCGGGCTCACGTCCGGAACGATGCGGAAGAGCGGGTTCTCGCTCACGATTTTCGGATCGCGCACCGCGAGCATGTTGAAGCCGTGCTGCGGGCCTTCGAGAAACGCCGTATCGGCCGGCACGAGCTCCACCGGGTGGCCCGGCATCGCAACGTGTGATTGGTAATCGCGGATGCCGTAGAGTTCGTAACCGAGGCCGTCGAGGAAGCCTCCGATCGTGGTGCGGCGCAGACCCTGCGACCAGTCGACGTACTGGCGGTTCATCTCGAACACGACGGCCGGTGGGCGATCGCTCGAGAGCATGCCGCGTGCGCCGCGCAGCGCTTGCATCTCGCTGCCTTCGATGTCGAGCATGATCAGATCGAGCGCGTCGATGCCGTTGCGCGCGCAGTAGTCGTCGATGGTCGTAACGTCGATCGCCCCTTCGGGATCGAGCTGCGTACTCGCGAGCGCGTCGGTACCGACAAACGACAGCCGCACCGAGGGTACGTCCCACAGGCCGAGGGCAACCGGAACGATGTTCGTAAGGCCGTTGGCGGCAGCGTTCTTCTGGAGAATCGCTTGCTGGGCCGGATTGGGCTCGAAGGCGTGCACGATGCCGCCGCCGGCGGCGATGACGGCCGCGATCGGCACGGCATGGTCGCCCGAGTACGCGCCCCCGATGAGCACGTGGCGCGCGTTGCGGGCCAGGGCCAGCAGCGCCTTGGTCGTCTGGGGCTCGAAGACGTGGTCGGGCTCTTCGACCGCCCGCAGCACGAGGTCCCGGGTGATGTGGGAGCTGGTATAGAGCGCCGTAAAGGCTAGGCCGCTGTCCAGGCGGATGTCGATATGCTCGCCCTCGTCGTGCATCGCGTCGACGATGGGCCCCGTGATCTGGCGGCGCACGTCGAGGCCCGGCTCGGCCAGGAGCGGCTCGAGCTCCCGCAGGGCCGTCACGAGTCGTGCCCGTGCCTCGCGGGAGCGGCCAAGCAAGCCCAAGGCGGTTACGAGCGGGTGTGAATCGGGGGTCTGAGCCATGGCGGGGTGGATTCGGCCCCGGGCCCGTGGTACACTTGCAGGGTTGCGGCCGGTCCGGCCACACGATCTCGCTTGCCAGGACGGCGGGCGTCCATGCATCCACCATCGGTTTGCCAGGGAAGGCGCCCCGAGGATCGCAGAAGGGTAACCCCATCATGTCAGTCGTTTCCATGCGCGCCCTGCTCGAGGCGGGCGTCCACTTCGGCCACCAAACGCGCCGGTGGAACCCCAAGATGAAGCCGTACATCTTCCAAGAGCGTAACGGCATCTACATCATCGATCTGGGCAAGACGCTCGCGATGCTCAACAACGTC
>Ga0182013_10001232_pt1 | contig 35294 bp, 26 predicted proteins | sample 612S2MmetaG_FD_120487 | JGI IMG/M metagenome (GOLD analysis project Ga0182013, IMG submission 120487) | Permafrost microbial communities from Stordalen Mire, Sweden - 612S2M metaG | ecosystem: Environmental > Terrestrial > Soil > Wetlands > Permafrost | place: Sweden: Stordalen | collected... | reverse complement strand
GTCATGGCCCAATCTTATTAGTAAGACGGTCGTCCGGCTCGGCGTTGCCCGTGAACCCAAGACGCCGACTTTGACGCAGTCCGCTCATCACCGTATCGCCATGCCCGGTTCTGCTAATCTGGAACGGATATTCCATCGATCACTGAAGCCGCTGTTTATTCCAGGAAAGAAAGCACTCATCTCTATGGCCGAATCTCCCATCACTGCCCGCACTCAGGATTTTGCTACCTGGTACCAGGACGTTGTTTTGCAAGGCGACATGGCCGAGCCCGCCGAAATCGTCAAGGGCTGCATGGTCATCAAGGCCAACGGCTACGCTGTCTGGGAGCTGTTGCAGCGCGAGCTGGACGACCGCTTCAAGGCCACTGGCCATCAGAATATGTACTTCCCGCTGCTGATCCCGCAGAGCTTTCTGCACAAGGAAGCCGCGCACGTGGAAGGTTTCTCGCCCGAACTGGCGGTGGTGACGCTGGCCGGCGGCAAGCAACTGGAAGAGCCCTACGTCATCCGGCCGACGTCGGAGACCATCATCGGCCACTTCTTCGCCAAGTGGATCAAGAGCTGGCGCGACTTGCCCATGCTGGTGAACCAGTGGGCCAACATCATTCGCTGGGAGCTGCGCACGCGCATGTTTCTGCGCACCACGGAATTTCTCTGGCAGGAAGGCCACACCGCACATTCCAATCACGACGAGGCGGTCGCGGAAGTGCTGCGCATGCTCGACGTCTACGCCGACGTCGCCGAAGACGTGATGGCGATGCCTGTGATTAAAGGCCGGAAGACGCAGTCCGAGAAATTCGCCGGCGCCCTGCACAGCTACAGCATCGAGGCCATGATGCAGAACGGATTCGCGTTGCAGGCCGGTACCAGTCACGACTTGGGACAGAATTTCGGCAAGGCATTCGACGTGCAGTTCCAGAGCAAGGAAGGCCAGCTCGACTACGTCTGGCAGACCAGTTGGGGTGTGAGCACGCGTCTGATCGGCGGGCTGATCATGAGCCACTCCGACGACAAGGGCCTGGTGCTGCCGCCGAAGCTGGCGCCGACCAAGGCTGTCATGGTGCCGATTTATCGCAAAGACGAAGAGAAAGAAAAAGTGCTGGAGGCCGCGCACCGCATCGCGAAAGATGTTGGCGCGAAGGTCGATGACCGCGAGGGACAATCGCCCGGTGCTAAGTTCTTTCACTGGGAACGGCGTGGCGTGCCGGTGGTTCTGGAACTCGGGCCGCGTGACTTAGCGTCAGGGAGCATCGTGCTCAAACGACGCGACACGGGAACGAAAGAGCCGATGCCGCAAGCTGACGTCGCGGGTAAGCTGCCGGCGCTTCTCGATGAAATGCAGAAGAATATGTATGACGCGGCGAAACAGCGCCTGAAGGCGAACACGGTGCTGGCTGGCTCGATCGAGGAAGTGGAGTCGGTGCTCAAGGATGTGACCGCCGAGAAGGGTGGCGGCCAGTTCGTCATGGCGCACCTGAAGGACGATCCGCGCTGCGACGCGCGCATGAAGGAGTTCAAAGCCACGATCCGCTGCATTCCGCTGGTCGATGAATATGACGGGCCGGGCAAGTGCATCGTCACCGGAGAAGAGGTTGACCGGCGCGTGGTGGTTGCCAAAGCGTATTGAAGAAGCAACCAGCAGTTAGCAACTAGCGGGCATTAAAGGTTGGCACTGCTAGGGCTAAACCCCCGAACGGGACGAAAGAAGATGGCCGGCGCTTCAGAGTCTGTGCGATTTGCGAGCGCAATATGTCAGTCGAAAATCCCGCCCGTAAGGGCGACTCAGTTTAGCCCAGGACGTAGCCGAAGGCGGAGTCCTGGGTACGATTAACAACTGATCCAAGTCCCGTAGGGACGAAATAGTTTAGCCCAGCGCTTCAGCGCTGGGCGGGCGAGCATCAGAAATCAGAGCCCCTTCAGGGACGGCACAACCGACTACACAATTGTGATCGACTGGGGCAAGGAGACGTAACCATGGGCCTGTACGATCTGTCCGCAACGCTGAACGACGGCAAGGAAAAGAAGCTCAGCGCCTACAAAGGCAAGGTCCTGCTGATCGTCAACACCGCCAGCAAGTGCGGTTTCACGCCGCAATACCAGGGTCTGCAGGCGCTCTATGCGAAGTACAACGACCGCGGCTTTGAGTTGCTCGCCTTCCCCTGCGATCAGTTTGGACACCAGGAGCCCGGCTCGGACAACGAGATCAAGACATTCTGTGAAACCAACTATGGGGTTGATTTCCCGCTGTTCGCCAAAATCGACGTCAATGGCAATGACGAACATCCGGTGTTCAAGTTTCTGAAGAGCGAGAAGGGTGGTCTGCTCGGCGACTCCATCAAGTGGAACTTCACCAAGTTTCTGGTGGACACGAAGGGCAAGGTGATCGAGCGCTACGCCCCCACGACGCCGCCTGAGAGGATTGGACCGGACATCGAAAAGCTGCTGGGGAAATGAATCACGAGGGATGGGACCGCAGATCCCTCGGTTCGCTCGGGATGACAAATTCAAAACATTGGGACTCGCCCCAGAATAGAGGCTACGAATTCCGCGCTGCCTCTTCTTCTGAGAAATCTTGTTCGTTGTGGTCGGACGGGTGGCTAGGTGAATAGGAATACATCTTGCTAGCGACGTTGGTCGCCGCACGGCGGCGCTCGGCAATCATCTCAGCGACAATCGCCACGGCAATCTCTTCCGGCGTGACCGCTCCGATCTCAAACCCAACCGGGGCATGAAGCTTGGCAAACTTCTCGGCGGGCACGCCTTCCTTTTCCAGCTCTTTGTAGATCGAGATGGTCTTGCGCCGCGAGCCGATCATCCCCAGATAGCGCGCGCCCGCATTGATCGCCCAGCGCAGCACCCGCATGTCGTCGCGATGTCCGCGGGTCACGATGACGATGTAAGCGCCTTCACACAGACCGAGCTTCGTGGTCACCGCTTCGAAGTCGGCGGCAAAGATCTCGCGCGCATCGGGGAAACGTTCGCGATTGGCGTACGATTCGCGATCGTCGATCACGATCACTTCAAATCCCGCAATCGTCGCCACCTTGTACAGGTTGTAAGCGACGTGCCCGGCGCCGAAGATGTACAGCAGCGCCGGCGGGAGCACCGGCTCGATAAAGATTTCCAGCGTGCCGCCGCAGACCAGGCCAGTATCGTATTTGGGATTGTTGTTCAGGTTGAAGGTCAGAGAGCGCGGCTTCTCTTCTTCCATCACCTCGCGCGCCGCCTGCCACACTTCGGCCTCAACGCAGCCGCCGCCGATGGTGCCCGCGATGGAGCCGTCGTCGCGGACCAGCATCTTCGCGGTCTGAAAAGAGGGGATCGAGCCTCGCACGTTGGTGATAGTGGCGACCGCTCCCCGGCGTCCCTCGCGGCGTAATTGCACGATCTGTTCGTAAATGTCCATAAGGCAGCAATTAGCGACTAGCTAAGGGTTCGAGGGTCGCCAGCCACGGTACCCGCAGACGAACTCTCCAAGAACAATTTAGATGCCGTTCCTCTGATTCGGAAACATGTTCTTGCGGAGGTCTTGGAACACGACGATTTGCTCGGCCTTCATTGTAGACTCATCAGTGCGATACGCTCGTCCGAGCTTTGTGTCAGGGCACGGCTTTAGCCGTGCCGCAAGCACACCTCAATCTACGGGGCTTCAGCCCCTGCCGATGTTTGCAGCGGCTAAAGCCGTCTCCTTGGGGTGCTGCGTTTGGCACGACCGAGGTCGTGCCCTGACACAAAACGGCTGTCCCGAACCTGGTTCAATTCAGTGCAACATGCGTACGATGGCCAACAAGAATCGGTCATGAATCGCCCCGTCAACAAACTCGTAGTTGCGATCGTCAGGCCTCCGCTCCTGCTGCTCGGATTCGTATTCAAGGGCTTCTATTCACTTCTATTTTCAGGATTGGATAGACGACTCGCGTTGAAGCACCAGCAGCAACTGCAAAGCGACGTTTTAGCGTTCATACCGTCACTCGCGTCTCGTCCCGGGATGCGAATTCTCATGAGTGAGATCGGGAAGCCCCCTCCGCCCTTCGACTATGCTGAGGTCACGATTGCCGTTCCCCCGATGCAGTTTCACTTTGTACGTGGAAGAGGGGGTTTCGATGCTTATATCGGGCGCGACTGCGCCGACAAGAACTGGCACGAATTGTCCCTGGTGCTCAGTATTTTGGACTTTTTGCCTGAAATGTCGCGTGGATCAATAACGGACCCAAGTGACGTAGAGAGAGCACTGCAACTGTATTGGGACCAGCTGTCAGCATCGTTTTCTGATGAGCAATACTCTGAGCTAAAGAAACAGCTCGCCGGGATTTACGCGCACGACCGGGTTATAACTAAACAATGGGAAACCGAAATAAACCGAAGGCTTTATGGAGATAAGCAATGAAAGCGGTTCGCATTCATGAGTTTGGTGGTCCCGAAGTTCTCAAATATGAAGATGCGCCCGATCCGGTGCTGCGCAAAGACCAGGTGCTGGTGCGGATTCGCGCCTGCGCGCTGAATCACCTGGATATTTGGGTTCGCGGAGGACTGCGCGGTGTAAATCTTCCCCACATTCTCGGAAGCGACATTGCGGGCGAGGTGGTGGAATCCGGCGAGTACATCAACGATGTGAAGCCGGGCATGCGCGTGCTGCTGGCGCCGATGGTTTTCTGCAATCATTGCGAGCAGTGCATGAGCGGACATCACAACTTGTGCCCGCAGTTCGCCGTGCTAGGGAACACGGTTGACGGCGGAAATTGCGAGCTGATTGCCGTGCCACGCGTGAACGTCATCCCGATTCCCGATTCGCTCGATTTCGTGCCGGCGGCTAGCGTTCCGCTGGTGTTCTTGACTGCCTGGCATATGTTGCTGGGCCGCGCTCACCTGCGCGCGGGACAGACCGTACTGGTGCTGGGCGCAGGCTCTGGCGTGGGGTCGGCCGCCATCCAAATTGCAAAGATGCTGGGCGCGGAAGTCATTACCACGGCGGGCGACGAACGCAAGCTGGCCAAGGCTCGCGAACTGGGCGCCGATCACACCATCGATCATTACAAGCAGAAGATTGCCGACGAGGTAAAGCGCATCACCAACAAGCGCGGCGTAGACATCGTCTTCGAGCACGTCGGCCAGGCGACGTGGCCCGACAGCGTGCGATCCCTCAAACCGGGCGGCACGCTGGTCACCTGCGGCGCGACCACGGGATACGAAGGCAATCTTGACCTGCGGGTGCTGTTCGCAAAACAGATTTCGCTGCTGGGATCGTATATGGGCGAAATGGGCGAGTTGCACCAAGCGCTGAAGCTTGTCTTCGCCGGCAAGCTGAAGCCGGTAGTCGATCGCACGTTTCCGCTTAGCGAAACCCGCGCCGCGCACGAGTACCTGGCCAGGAGTGAAATGTTCGGCAAGGTTGTGTTGACCGTATAGCGCGGCAAGTTAAAGGCAGACCGTGCCCAACCAGCACGCTATTGGATCCACGCAGAGCCTGACTAGAGTTGCGTCCCGGGTCGAGCGCCGAGCATCCAACAGGGAGGTATAATAGGGAGCGAAATGACGACCGAATATCAGCCGCCGCACTTCGAAAATCCTGAGTCGGGGCACGAGCGCTTCGACAACCTGGTTGGTTCAGAGCAGAGCCGGCGGGCGGTTCTCCGCGCCACCTTCGGCGAGCAGCAACACGAAGGCGTGGTAATGGCTTCGCTCGACGCGGTGGTGAATTGGGTGCGCAAGAATTCCATTTGGCCGATGACGTTTGGCCTGGCCTGCTGCGCCATCGAGATGATGTCGATGGGCGCGTCGCGCTTCGATATCGCGCGTTTCGGGGCCGAGGTGTTTCGTCCCTCGCCGCGGCAGTCGGACCTGATGATTATTGCCGGTCGCGTCTCGCAAAAGATGGCGCCAGTCATTCGCGAGCTCTACATGCAGATGCCCGAGCCCAAGTGGGTCATCTCGATGGGCGCGTGCGCAACTTCGGGCGGCGTGTTCAACAACTATGCGCTGGTGCAGGGCGTCAATCAGTGGATTCCCGTGGACGTGTATGTCCCCGGCTGTCCGCCGCGTCCGGAGCAGTTGATCTACGCCATTATGCTGCTGCAGGAAAAGATCAAGAATGACCACGGGTCTTTCCGGCGCGCGCTGAACCTTGAGCCGGCATAGACAGGAACTCACATTTTGCTCAAGTGGCCGCCATGGTCGAATAAACAAAACTCTAGCGACCACGTGGCGCGATCCTGACCTTATGAACTTAGTTGTAGGCCGGGCGCGGTTGACGCTCCATTCGTGGTGACCATACAATCGATCTAGCGCTTACGCGCATTGTATAGCTGCACTTGATGCCCCCTCGTTCAACGGCAGGACAGCTGACTCTGGCTCAGCATATCGGGGTTCGAATCCCTGGGGGGCAGCCACATTATTATCAAGCACTTACCTCTCCGGACTTCCCCCAAAAACGGCCAGCGGTAACAATTAGTGGTAACTTTGGCTTCGCGCACACCGCGGAACACTGTTCCACCTCGCTACATGCCCAGGAATAACGCGGCCCTGGACTGTATGTCTGCCGCGATTCGTATTGCAAGGGTGAGCGCAGAGCGGGCGTTTGACGGCACTGGTGACCCGTGAGAAAACACAAGCAATGAAAGGCATCAAACGCCCCAAGCTGCCGCGCGGTTTGCGCTGGCGCTCCAACTCGCCGTTCATCTGGTTTAGCTGGCGCGACAGCCGCGGCAAACAGCATCAGCAATCCACGGAAACCGCCAATCCCGCCGAAGCGCTGTCCAACAAGTTGAAGTTCCTAGCGAAGCAGGAACACGAACGCGAGGATTTCAAGGCGCAGGCGAATGAGATGGGCAAACTGCCGCTGGAGCGCGTGGCCGAGCTCTACTTCAACTGGAAGGCGGCCAGCAGTTCGCCGCGCACCATCGAACGCGAGCGCCGGATCTTTGCCCCGGTGCTGAAATTCCTCGCCAGGGAGCTGCGCGTCAGCGCCATCACCCTTCCCCTAATCCGCGAATACCAGCAGCAGCGCCGCCTGCACGTCAGCAAGACCATGAAGCAGCCGGTAACGGGACGCACGGTCAATTACGAAATGCACCTGTTGCGCGGCATGATGATCTTTGCCGACTGTTGGACCGACAGCTTGGCCGCGCGCTATACCCCGCTGCGGCAGATCAAGAAGCGCGCCGGTAAAGTCGCCGAAAAAGTGCAATTGATGGACATCATCAACAAGCCCAAAGGAAACGAGTACTGGCAATTGGCCATGTACTGCGCAGCAGTGGCGGTGGGTACCGGTTGCCGGGGCGGCGAGATCCGCAATCTGCAGCTGAAGGATATCCGACTCGATGAAGGCAAGATTGTGGTTCGTCGCGAGATCGCCAAAAACCGCACACAACGAGAGCCGCGCCTGATGGCACTGGCGGATTGGGGGCTGAGGAATCTTCTGTTGCGTGCCGAAGTTCTGGGAGCAACTGAGCCTGAGCACTATCTGCTGCCACTGGATCTCAGGAAGTCGAAGCATTTGAGCGGACAGACGAAAGCGAAGTGGGACATCACCCACCCCATGACCAGCTGGGTGAAATCGTGGAGGAAACTGATGGAGGCCTGCGGCATGCAAGGCTTTCGTTTCCACGACCTGCGGCACACGTTTCGCACGCTGGGTGCCGAAGCCGGAGTACCCGTGGAGGTCATGATGGCACAACTCGGGCACATGGATCGCGAGACCTCGCTGGAGTACGTGCACATTCAGCAGCGTGCGCTGGAACGCGCTAAGCAATTGATCGAGTCGGAGCAGGAGGACCTACTGGCGACCGCAGAAGGCAGGCCTATTGAGCCTGCCAAACGAAGCGAGGCCAGTCGGCGCCGCGCCCGCCTAGAGTCACGACCGAAGTCGCGCCGCTCCCGCCGCTCTTATCGTCAACCCAGGCGCGCCGCCTTCGCCGCGATGTCGGCTGGTCGAACGGCCCGCCACGAATTGCCGGTATCAACAACCCAGGCAACTGGAATGTCCAATAACACCGGCCAAGATCTGGAGCCGCAACATTCGATTCCGAGCAGTTCCGCCGCTGGGCCGAGCGGAGGCGGGAACAACGCCTAGTCCACGTATGCCCGGCCCGAAGAGACCGCCTCGCTCGGGCCGCTTCCGTCTTTTGACGGATTTTGCAATCTGGAGTACAAGCGTGACCCTCAGGTGTAAGGAGCTTAAACATGAGAGCCTCAACCGATGCGATCAGGATGACACCGCCGAACGGATCAGCAAATCAGTTGGACGGCCAGTTTTTTGTAGAGCCCGAACAGCCGAGCAAGCCATTGCCGCCTCAGCCAGTGAGGGTATCGCACGCTGGCAACGGGCACGGAGTACAATCTCTGCGCATGTACACGGAGGAGCAAGTTGCGGATATGCTGCAGGTCTCGCTCTCCCAGCTGCGCAAATGGCGGATGAAAAAGAACGGAGGCAAGCAATTGGGCCCTCCGTTCCGGAAAATAGGGCGCCTGGTACGTTATCCGGAAAGCGCTCTTTTGGCCTATATCAACAGCGAGTGAACAGATTCCGCGACGGATTCCTCGCGGATCGCGCTTTGGTCCTTCAGACTTCAATCCATTCTGCCGTACCAGACCTCTGCCAAACCTCGCACCTCAGCCGATTACCATCTGGGCGCGACCAGTCAAAGTGCAAACGGTGGATAAAAGTGGTGATCAATCCGACATCGGCTACGGCGCGATCTCGGAAGTATCTTGCAACTGGAAATCGGCCCAGCCGACATCTATCGTGTCAAGGCAGCATCATACTAATCGGCCACTGATTCGAAAAGGGTTATAGGCCGGATGAGCCGGTAAAAACCGGTAAAAACGGCGGAATTTGCTACCAATTTGCCACCAAATTGACTGCTACCTAATTGAGCAAGTGGGTCAAGTGGACTGGTTCGTGGTGGGGGACCAGCCCCGTTTTGGTTGATCTCGTTCTTACCGCACGCCTTGACTGGCATCAACCGGCGATTCGTAATCGCGGAGGTCGCCATAGACCGCGAGTTTTTACTCATGTACACGCTGGCTGATCACACGCCCTTGCGACTACAATCACAGACCTCTAACGGCAAGTGTGAATAAAGTTACTCACCACAGTCCAAGTATTCGGAGTTGAGACATGCGCCGTCTCGTCAGAATTGCCGCATTGGCGGCCCTCATTCTCGTTTTACAATTCGCAGTCTTCAACAGTTTTTATGGCGATCTGTGAGGCGTTATGAAATGGTACTTACTCGCCTTTAAGAAATACGCGACATTCAAGGGAAGATCAAGCCGCAAGGAATTCTGGCTGTTCGTTCTCTTCAACTTTATTGCTGCCAATATAATTGGATTGCTGTCTGGCTTGGTGGCAAGAACAACTGGCCATCTAGTTAGGAGCCTCGCCAGCACCGCCTCTTCTCGCCGCACCGGTCGGATCTTCCGGGATGAAGAGGAACTGCACACGTCGCCCGACCTTACCCAGTCGATCCGTAACGCCTTGCGCGACTCCACCCTCCACCGCCGCCGAACCAAGACCCTCCGGCATTAAACATTCTCGGCGCTAACCCTCCGGAGTTCCATCCAGCGGGAGTTCAAGCCGGCATAAGGATATTTATCAATTCGCCCGCCGTTGACTCCGAGCGTTCACCACAATCGGCGGGGAAGCTTTTCGGAGAAACTCCGCCTGTTATTGCAAAACCTGCAGAGCCGCTCGCCAAAGACCTCTCTGGCAAAATGTACCCGCCAGAGCAGACCATTGGTTCCGTTATATCCGAAGGTTCCGTTATAACCGAAAAGGAAAAGGCTGCTGGATTCAGGCCCATCGTGGTAATGGTCGGACCCGGTTCGGCTACAACCATCGTTGGTGTATCGGTTGGGACGAAGCCTCTATAAATCCCAAGTGCAAGTGTAAGCGCGACCATTACACACAGAAGCGCTTGGAATACTCCCTGTGGAAACCAAATGGCACCACTACCGACGCTTGCACGCTATTGCCAGGCGAGGGAACGGGGCGTACACTGACGCCATTTCTACGGTCAACAAGGAGATTCCGGCCCACAACTCAGAACGGCCGCAGCCATGCCGCCTGTGCCCACTTGCTTCTTCTCTTATCTTACGCGCAGGGGGATTCCTCCGGCGGTTATCTGCGCCAGTTTTTTGAGGACCTGGAGAAGAGGCTCGCGCAATTTAGCGGGATAAAGCTCGATCAACGAAAGCTCGGCACGCTTGACGCGCGGACGATCGAGCAAGGAGAGAACTGGGACGCCGTTCTGAGTCGATCCCTAACTAAGCAGCGACAAAACGCTGGTGGCGATTATCACTCCAGTCTATGTTGACTCCAGCCCGGATTGCGGAAGAGAGCTTGCGATGTTCTTGTTGCGCAGCCCGCAATTAGGCATTGACCAAAATGGTCGGCTAACCGGGGCGGAGAACATCCTGCCGATCCGCTGGCTTCGTGAGGAAGCATACGCTGATAACACAAAAAAAGACGGGAGAATTCCGTCCTTCCTGGGTCTCATCCAGCACACCCCGGCGGATCCGGGAGGTGATCCCGAACAGACTCAAGCTATTGAGCGCTACAGGCGTAGGGGAATGGCGGGGTGTGTCTCAAACCTACCGGCATACAGCGATCTCTTGGACTTATTGGCCCTGAGAATACGCGATATGCAGCCGCTCTCGCCGTCGAATCAATATACTTTCGCCACCGCTCCTAATGCTTTCAAGTATGACTGGATCCAGCATTTCTCCTCGACAGGAGTGGTGGCCACGGTACCCGCGCTGGCTCCCACTCCGATCGAAACGATTGCGCCCCGCCCGTTGGCGTCGATAGTACTCTTCTACCTCACCAATCGTGCATTCGCCCCGGATCCGACCCCGGTCGACTTCGCCGACGGGCTTATCGCGCAGACGCTCGCTGGCGCAACAACGCCCATGGATCCAGCGCTGGCCGCCCTGCTGACAGACGTTCATGCGGCAGCGGTTGCGGAAGGGTTCAACGCCTATCATGCGGTCAGCAATCCGGTGATCCCTGTCAATCCGCAACCGCTGATTGATCGCCTCGCCACACTCTCTGCCGCGAGCGTGCCCACGGCCTTAATGATCGATCCGGCCATCTGGCCTGCCACAAGAGACAACTTGGGACCTGTCATTGAGCAGCTGATCCAGTCGGACAAGTGGAGTGGTTTCGTTCTCCTGCCGGCGTTCGGCGCTGCCAAGGGAAACGTGGACGAGCTTACGGCGGCGCTAAATATTTCGAGGCGCCTTGTTTGGCTTCCAGACCTTCCCGAATTGAGAGTGAATACGCTGCGTGGCTCATTCCTCGACATGCGTGGGCGTAGTCTGCAGATGAGTCCTCACGCGGATCCGGGGTCCGCCGCTGTGCCGTCACTCAAGGCGGTCCGTTCGGAGAAACCCTAAACATGGAACCGAACTCCGGCAGAATCGTGACCTTCTACTCCTACAAGGGAGGGACCGGCCGTTCCATGGCGCTGGCTAACTTCGCCTGGATTCTGGCCGCCAGCGGCAAGAAGGTTCTGGTGATCGATTGGGACTTGGAAGCGCCCGGTCTGCACCGCTACTTTCGGCCATTCCTGGTCGATCCCGACCTGTTCGAGACCGACGGCCTTATCGACTCATTCTGGGACTTCGCGACCTTTAGTATTCCTCTAGCGACATCGGGCAAGGCGAACACCGATCCTAGGAAAGACGAACTCGCGGCACAGGCCCTCGATGAAAACAAGCGTCGACTGAATTGGGACTTTGTTACCGGAGGGTACATAGACTTCATCTGCGCCGGCAAACAAGACGCGACCTATAGCCAGAGGGTGAACACCTTCGACTGGAAGCGCTTCTATGAACTTGGTGGACCCCGTCTCATAAGTCTGGCAAAGGCGCAAATGCGCTCCCACTACCACTACCACTGGGTGTTGATTGACAGCCGCACCGGCGTCTCCGATACGTCGGGAATCTGCACCATGGAGATGCCTGACACCGTCGTGGCTTGCTTCACCTTGAACCGCCAGAGTATTGAAGGCGTTCACGGGATCCTCGGTTCTATCCGTGAATTTAGGAGCAGCACAGTCGATGGTTCCAAGATTACGTTCTATCCTCTGGCAACTCGAATCGAGAACGCTGAAAGTGACAGGCTGGAGGTCGCGCGTGGCCATTCCCGTAGTCAGTTGGCACGCTTCCTGCCGAAGGCCTTCCAGGATAAACCGCGGGACTACCGGGACAGAATGGAGGTCGCTTACCGCTCCTTCTACGCCTTCGAAGAAGTGCTGGTGGCCTTTGGTGACGCGACCGGCGCGACTGGGGCGTCCGACACAATGCTGGCGCAGGTTGAGAAAACCGCACAGTGCATCGCCGGAGATGACAAGCTGCAGATGCCCGAGATTCTTGACCAGGACCGCGAGCAGGTGCTGGCGAAATATTCATTCGTAGGGGAAGTACCAAAGCGGTCGCGGCCCGCCAAGGAAGCTGATGCTGAGGAAACTTCGGATGCCGGCGACCCGGAGTTCCTGCGGGGGGTGCTCGCGAAGGAGCAAGTGTGGCGAGCGTCAAAGTTTAATTGGCACCTCCTGCTGAGCCGTCGCGAACTGGACCTCATTCGTCCCGAAGATTAAAGAGGCTTCGGTCGAAACATGACGTACTTTTACGCGCAAAGCCAACAAATGCAGGCGTTGTTGGTCCAGACTTCGGTGCTGAGTTTGGGCGCTGCGATCCTTAGTCTGATCATGGGCTTCTGCATCCCCTTTTTCTTAGCGACATACTATGCGCCAGTGCCCTACTCGCCAGCGAGCATTGCGCCGAGCAACGATCAGAGCAGCGCACCGAGCAGCGCTCCGTCTAAGATCGAAACAGGTGTACCTATCGGCCTTTGGATGACGTATCTGGCGGGGCGTCCCTGACACTTTCTCCCCAGAATGGCGTGGTCTGCCTTGCTCGCGTTTTGTCTGCTCAGCGGCATCCTCGCACTAGGGCTAACGTCGAGGAAACCTTATGGGCTTCGAACTTCTCAACTGATGCTGCTTCTCCTAATGGGGCCTTTCAGGAAGGACATTCCCGACTATGACCCGAAACAGGTGCCACTAAATGTGACGCCCTCCAGCGGGGCGACTAGGGCTATGTAAGGCTAAGGAAGGTCGTTGCGAATATCGCGCCGCAGGCTCGCGACTGCATCACCCAACGCTGCCTGTACGACGGAAGGTCGCGCCCACAACAGCAATGGGTCCTTGTCTCGTGTTTGTAGGTTTTGTCGACAGTTCGAAGGTTTCGCGTCAAGCGGCTGGCGTGAAACGCGCTACGACATACAAGCGAGGTGCTGCTTATGGCAGATGTACAAACCAAACCAGTTTGATCATCGGTCAGGGGCAGCAATAGGTGAACAGGCACGGGAACCCGGCATCGCACTCGCTCTCTCGGGTGGAGGCTTTCGCGCGACGCTGTTCCACGTGGGCGCGCTGTGGCGGCTGAACGAGTTAAAGCTTCTGCGCGACCTGAAGGCCATTACGAGCGTCTCGGGCGGCTCCATCACCTCTGGCTTGCTCGGTCTACGCTGGAAGCAGCTGAGCTTCGATGTATCGGGTGAGGCGACAAATTTTGTCGAGCTGATCGTCAAGCCTATCCGGCAGTTCTGCTCACGCGGTTGCGATGTCAACACGGTGCTGCGCGGCTGGCTGAATCCGTTTCGCCGGCCGAGCCACTACCTCGCGAAGCACTATGGCACACTTTTCGGAGACGCTACCCTGCAGGATCTCCCCGACGAAGGCGCGGGTCCGCGCTTCACCATTTACGCGACCAACCTGGGCACGGGTGTGAGCGTGCGCATGCTGCGCAAGCGGCTTGCTGACTTTCGCCTTGGCGAAATACCGAATCCAACCGTGCTGCTAGCGACGGCGGTCGCGGCGTCGAGCGCGTTTCCGCCGCTCTATATTCCCTTGTAGAAACTGATTCCGACGAAGCAGCATGTGAGGTCGGCTTCATCCCGGATGAGCCTCCACGGTGATCCTCCGGCTTTGTAATAGATCGCAGTATGAAAATTCCAGGCGCGCGTTGCCGGATCTTGCAGTTCGCGGACGACATTCTTCTTACGTTTCTGCTTACGCCTCGCGTTTTCGGAATAGGTCATCGGCAAGACGATTTGAATCGGTTTTATCGAGGGAACCTGCATGGCGCGGGCTTTTAGGAGATCGTGGAAGTCTTGCGCCGCCTTCCACTGCATCGGTATCGTCAGTGTCTGGCTCTTCTGGATCGATAAGATCAAGTGCCTCCATTGGCGGTGCGCAAACAACCACCGATGCTCCACGTTCCGAGCATGCCTCCGCTTCCCTAATGAAATTGTCAACGAGTTCAGTAATAGAGGGGTTGTATCCTTGGCGTTCACAGATTTGGGTAATCGCGAAGGGGGAGTGGACGTTCCAGGCGCGAATCAAAGACGAGCTTTCGCATCGAAGGCGTTATCTGGCCCGAAGCCGGGAAATCCGGGAAAAAGATTGGGCTGATTTGAAAGTTTTGGTTCAATGCCGCCGGCACACATAAGAAAGTGAAAATTTACGGTCCACTTACAGTCCATTACCGGCTGCGATGGGTTGTAATAGGCTCTTTTCGGCGCCACCCGCTTCGCCTAACTTGTTGAAATTACACACCCTTTTACATTCGAATCCCTGGGGGGCAGCCAAACTTAATCAACAACTTGTGCATCTGCGGTTTCCTCGGTGTGCCGCAAAGTGTGCCCTGAGTTCAACGCACTTGGCACAATCTCCAACTTCCGGTGCGGATATGTCATTGCGATCTTCGCAGCGGCCTGATCCCTCGTGTCCCCGACGCTTTCAGATTTCCGGTGTGGCTGAACACGTACCAGCCAAAACCGTGCCGGGCGCAGTACAACCCCAAGTCTTCCGGAAGTTCCGAAGCGGCGAGTTCTACGGCTTCAGTACGGCCACGTCCAATCCGCGGCATCGGGCTTATCGATGCCGTGTTCGTGCGCGTAGTTGCGACACGCCATTTGCAAATTGCGGAAGCTCTCCTTGGCGTGGCCTCCGATTCTCTGCAGGCGCGGCACGCGGTCGATGGCATCCATCGCCAGGCTGAAGCGGTCGATATTGTTGTTGATCGCCAGCTCCAGCGGCGTGTTGATGTTGCCTTTTTCCTTGTAGCCGCGCACATGAATATTGGCGTGATTGGTGCGGCGATAGGCGAGACGATGGATCAGCCAGGGATAACCATGGAAGTTGAAGATGACCGGCTTGTCCACGGTGAATAGCGAGTCGAAATCCCAGTCCGTCAATCCGTGAGGATGTTCGTTGTGCGGTTGCAGCTTGAACAGATCGACGACATTGATGAAGCGAATCTTGATGTCGGGAAAAGCCTCGCGCAGAAGCACGGTTGCGGCCAGGGCTTCCTGGGTGGGAACGTCGCCGGCTGAAGCCATTACCAGGTCGGGCTCGCCGCCCTGATCGTTACTGGCCCAATCCCAAATGCCGATGCCTTTGGTGCAATGGTTGATCGCCTCCCGCATGTCCATGAGTTGCAGGTGTGACTGCTTGTCGCTGACGATCACGTTGACGTAATTGACGCTGCGCAGACAATGATCGGCGACCGAGAGCAGGGAATTGACGTCGGGCGGAAGATAGATGCGCGTGACGGCCGCGCTCTTGTTGAGCACGACGTCAAGGAAGCCGGGATCCTGATGAGTGAAGCCGTTGTGGTCTTGCCGCCAGACGGTGGAAGTGATCAGCAGGTTGAGGGAAGCGATGTCGGCGCGCCACGACAGGTTATTGCAGATCTCCAGCCATTTCGCGTGCTGATTGAACATCGAATCGATAACGTGAACGAACGCTTCGTAGGTATTGAGGAAGCCGTGACGTCCGGTGAGCAGGTAGCCTTCGAGCATTCCCTCCATGGTGTGCTCGCTCAACATCTCCATCACGCGACCATCGAAGGCCAGCTCGCCACCATCGCTGTCTTCGGGGAAGTACTGCTCGATCCAGAACTTCTTGCTGACCTCGTAAATTGCGTCGAGCTTGTTCGAGGTAGTTTCGTCGGGACCGAAGACGCGGAAAGTATGTATGTTGCGCTTCATCACGTCGCGGAGGAAGTTGCCCAAAGGACGAGTATTTTCCGCCATGGTCGTTCCCGGCTTGTCCACGTTGCAGCCGTATTCGCGGAAGTCGGGCAGTCGCAGCGACTTCTTCAGGACGCCGCCATTGGCGTGAGGATTGGCGCTCATGCGGCGAGTACCGGTCGGCGCCAGCTCTTTCAGCTCGGCGAGGAACGTACCGTTCGCATCGAACAGCTCTTCCGGCTTCTGCGCTCGCATCCAGTTTTCCAGGATGCGAAGCTGCTCGGGATCCTTCTTCACATCCGGCAGCGGGACCTGATGAGCGCGCCAGAAGCCTTCCAGCCGGTGACCCTCGACTTCCTTGGGAGCGCTCCAGCCTTTGGGCGAGCGCAACACGATCATCGGCCAGCGCGGGCGCTTTATGGAAGCGGACCCGCGAGCCTCGGCTTTATATCGATTGATCTCCAGAACGCAATGCTCGGCGGTGGCGGCCATCGCCTGATGCATGCTTTCGGGGTCGGAACCTTCGACAAAGTACGGCGTCCAGCCATAGCCGCGAAGCAGGCTCTCCAATTCATCGTGGCTTATGCGCGCCAGCAGGGTTGGATTGTTGATCTTGTAGCCGTTGAGATGAAGGATGGGCAGCACCGCGCCGTCGCGCGCGGGATTGAGGAACTTGTTCACGTGCCACGAAGTCGCCAACGGGCCGGTCTCGGACTCGCCATCGCCAACGACGGCAGCAACAATCAGATCAGGATTGTCGAAAGCTGCGCCGCAGGCGTGCGATAGAACGTAGCCAAGTTCGCCGCCTTCGTGGATCGAACCCGGCGTCTCCGGCGTGCAATGGCTTCCGATGCCACCGGGAAACGAGAACTGCTTGAAGAACTCATGCAGTCCTTCATAATCCTCGCTCTTCTCGGGATAGACCTCGGAGTAAGTTCCCTCCAGATAAGCCGGCCCCAGAACGCCGGGAGCGCCGTGGCCGGGGCCGGCCAGGAAGATCATGTCCTGATCGTATTTCTTGATCAGCCGGCTCAGATGGATGTAGAGGAACGACAATCCCGGACTCGATCCCCAATGTCCTAGCAGGCGATTCTTGATGTGCTCGACTCGCAGCGGCTCGCGCAGCAGCGGATTGCCGTACAGGTAAATCATTCCCAAGCTGAGGTAATTGCAGGCGCGCCAGTAAGCGATGGTCTTGCGCAGTTCGTCGGCGCTGAGCGGAGCGCCTGCGATGGTGGAGCGAGCTTTTCCGTAGGCGCTCAGCGCATGAACTTCAGGGTCGCCAGCTGGAGTCGAGGTCGGCATGGAAAGGAACTCCTATGAGTCGTCAGGATGGCGGTGCTAGTAAGTAGGATAAGCGGTTTCCGACACGGTTGGCGAGCGCACCTCAAGGAAATCGGCAAGTTGTAACGTAGCTTTAATGCGCAGGTTCGGTTGCCGCGCGAAGCTTAGTGCGACACTGTGGGAGTTACTGCTGGAGCGATGACACAACCTGCTCGACAGGAGAAGTCTTTGCGGTGCGGTGCCGACGAACATATACGAACAGTAAGATTGCCGCGAAAGCCAAGAGGATGAGATACGGCCACGGGACGGCGATGCTGCTTGCAGGTTTTGCTACCTGGAGTGGAAGCAAGAAGTCGGCGCTGGCGGAACTTCCCCGGACCGCAATATGCAATGTCCAATCGCCCGCTGCGGCCAAGTTCAGTTCGGCAGACTGCAGAAGCTTGTTGTCGGACTCTGCCGTGCTGGCGCGTGCCGAGACGGCTCCCCGCGAATCGCCTGCTGGCTGCGCGCTGAGATCGACAATCGCGTCCAGCAAAGTTTCTTGCGTCTCGCGATCCTGAACCAGCACGCTGAAATTTGCCGGACCGGCGTCCAGGTCACCGGCTTTGCCAAAGACCGCTACGGCGAACGGTCCTGACTGCTGCTGCAAGCGGACAACCTGATCGTCGTCATCGTTAGACGACCCCGACGCAAAAGCCGCAAGGCCAACGCCGGCGATCGCCAACAACACCACAAACGAAATTGCTTCGACAGCTTGGCCGCTCAGCCGTCGCCGCAGGAAGCGAGTGGCAAATGGGAATCGTTGTGGTATGGCGAACAGAGTATCGAGAGACGACGCCTCGCGCTTGCGGCGGAACGGGGTTTCGGCTGGCATCGGTCTGCGCTGCAGACACTGCACGGCGATCACTATCGCGGGAACAACATAAGCCAGCGATCCCAGTACCCACATGATGGCGCCTGAGGCGGCTTGATCGTGCAGGGGCGAGAAGCCGAACAGGCTGGGCTCAGTTGTGTAAGACGGATAGAGCACGCGATCGGAGAAAACCAGGATCGCCGCTAACGCCGTGTTCTGCAGGTCGGCCACTAATAGATACGGCACCATGGCCCAACGAGGCCACTGGGCGCGGCTGGGCCACGGTTGAATTACCGGCCACCAGAAGAGCAGCGATGTCAGAAAGAAGCAGGTATGCTCCACTTCATGCCACGAGCCCGACGCCAGCGCTAGCTCGTAGAGTTTGGGCGTGTGCCAGGCGAACATCGTCGCGCCCATCAGGAGCATGGCAACGACGGGATTGGTCAATGCATTTCCGACACGGTTCGCGGGAGGCCAATTCAGGAACGGTCCGGCAAACTCGCGGGCCGCAAAGATGGGCAGACCACGCACTAGCGGAATCAGAGGTGCGCCCAGCAAGATCAGCGGAGGCGCGACCATCATCAGGATCATGTGCTGCACCATGTGAGCGGTTAGCACAAATCCGGAGAAGGTGTCGAGCGGCGAGGCCAGCGCGCTCCACAGCGACAGCAGCCCAAGGATAAAACTGACAGCGCGCCACAGCGGCAGGAAGGGAAGTCCGGCACGCCTCAACAAGAACCAGCCGCGCAGATACAGAAGAGCAGTCAGGGCAAGGGCGAAACTCGCGGCCGGAGGGATCGACCACGACATCAAAACGGCTTGATAAAGAGGCTGCATGGCTCGTCAGCGGAACGGGCCAATCAGGAGTCTGACTTGGTCGGAGTGGTCTGCGCCGATGGCCCGCTTGCATCTTCGCCGCTATCGTCGTTCCAGTCTATGTCCGCCTGGCTGAAGCGGTCGAGCACTTGATCGCCTTTGACTTTGCCAAAGTAGTCCCAAGCCCACTCGACGAAAGCCTCAATCTTGGCGCGGCCTGTGGACAACAGGGCCGCGTGCACGCCGATCCAGGCCGCGAAGGCAATAGGACCTTGGAGTTCATGGCGGTGCTCGCCGACTTCCGCTACTGCTGCACTGCGGCCGATCATGGCCATGATGCCTTTGTCGAAATAGTCGAACGGTTTTCGGGGTTCTCCCTCGATATCGGCTGCAATGTTCCGTGCACACCACTTGCCCGCCTGTTCGGCCACCGACGCCAGTTGCGGCAAGGTGTCGCCCACTTTGCCGGAGATGTTGGAGAAGTCCCCCAGAGCGTACACCTCGGGGAATCCGGGAACGGTGAGATCGGGCTGCACATCAATTCTTCCGCCGTGACCGGGACGCAAGCCGAGGCTTGTCGACAAATCAGACGCGCGCAAACCTCCTGCCCAGACGACGGTATGGGTGAGGATATTGGTTCCGTCGGAGAGCACGACGTGACCGGAGCCTACCTCCTTGACGGCCGTACCCAAGCGGACTTTCACCCCGCGTTCTTCCAGCATTTTGGCGGCATAGGTCTGGGCCTTCGGGGAGAACGCGCTCAGTACGGCATGCCCCATGTCGACCACATAAATGTTGGCTTCATTAAGAGGAAGATTGGGGTATTCCTCCTTGAGCGCCCGGTGGATCATATCTCCCAATGTTCCCGACATTTCCGCGCCGGTGGGACCGGCGCCCACTAATACGAAGTTCAGCGCTCCCTTGGCGACCAACGATGGATCGCGGTCGGCTGCCTCCAGGACTGCCAGAATTCGCGACCGCAGCAATTCCGCGTCGTGCAATGAGTACAAAGGATAGCTGAACTTCTCGGCTCCGGGCGTGCCGAAGAAGTTGGCCTGCGATCCCGCGGCCAGCACCAGGAAGTCGCCATGATAAGACTGTCCTTGCTCGGTGACCACCGTCCGCGTCGCCAGATCGGCGGAAACAACCTTCGCCATCTTGACCTCGACGTTGGGATGCTTCACCAGGATGTTCCGCAAGCTGAAGGCGACGTTGCTGGGCGCCAGGAACCCGGCCGCCACCTGGTACAGCAGCGGCTGGAACTGCTGATAGTTGTTCTTGTCGATCAGCGTGATGCGGATCTCAGGATGCGCTGCCAGTTTGCGGGCGCAGTTCAGTCCGGCAAAACCACCGCCAACGATGACGACATGCTTCACTGGTCAGGCTCACTTTCGCAGGCTAGAAATACGGTTTCAGGAGAGACACACGCGTCCTTGCACTTTACAGGCGATTGGGCATTTGGAACAACTGCGAAAAATACTAGTAGCAATCGGCGGAAGATTCGGCTAGAAAGACACGTAAACCTTGCACCAGAAACTGGTTGCGTCTGTAATCTCATTGAACCCTGAGCAGGAGTGTGGCAATGCAAACCGGACCTGAGCGCTACCGTCGCGGAAACGCAGCGGCAGCCGAAACGCCGTGCGAACATGCAATCTTACCTCTGCGCCATGTCTACCGGAATGTGGCTTTGGCGGGTTTGTTTATCCTCGCCCTGCTGCTGACGGCTTGCGACAAGAAGGAAGAGGCGGCGAAGCCCGGTCCTCCCGAAGTCGGCGTGATGGAGCCGCTGCAGCAGGATGTTCCGGTCTTCGAAGAGTGGGTGGCACAGCTGAACGGCCCGGTCAATGCGGAGATCACGCCGAAGGTGCAGGGATATCTGCTAAGACAGAACTATCAGAACGGCTACTTCGTCAAGAAGGGCCAGTTGCTGTTTGAGCTGGATCCGCGCCAGTATCAGGCCGCGGCCGATCAATCCAAGGCCGATGTTGCGGTCGCGGAAGCGAACTTGGTTCGGGTGCAAGCCGATGTGGCCCGCGACACTCCACTGGCGGCGCAGAGCGCCATCCCGCAAAAGCAGCTCGACAACGATGTCGCCGAGCAAGCCTCGTGGGAAGCGCAACTGAAGGCCAAGAAAGCGGCTTTGGAGAATGCCGATCTGAATCTTGGCTGGACCAAGGTGTATTCGCCCATTGATGGCATCGCAGGCGTTTCGAACGCCCAGGTCGGAGATCTGGTGGGAACGGCAACCAAGATGACGACGGTTTCACAGGTCAATCCCATCTGGGCCTACTTCAATATCAGCGAAAAGAACTTTCTCGAAATCGCGCCCAATATCACCCAGATCATCACCGGCAAAGTTAATATCTCGTCGATAAACTCGAAGGCCATCGTATACATCCAGGCCAACGACGTTCCCTATCCTGCGAAAGGCCAGTTTATTTATGTGAACCGGCAGATTGGTACCCAGACCGGCACCATTCAGGTAGCCGCGCAGTTCGCCAATCCGGATGCGCTCCTTCGTCCCGGTGGCTTCGGACGGATTCGAATCGAGACGGGAGAGGACAAGGGCGCGCTGCTGGTTCCGCAGGCTGCGGTCACGCAGGTGCAATCGATGTACTTGCTGGCCGTCGTCACTCCCGACAACAAGGCCGTATTCCGTCCGGTGAAAGTGGGAGATCGGGTGGGGACGAATTGGATTATCACCGAGGGACTGAAGCCTGGCGAGAGGGTTGTGGTCGATGGTCTGTTGAAGGTGCAGATGGCGGCGGCCCAGAATCCGGAGCTGGCTAAGACAGGGCTTCCTGTCGCTGCTAAGCCTTACGTGCCCGCCGCGGCGCCGGCAGGGGGCAACTGAGTATGCCCAAATTTTTTATCAATCGGCCCATCGTGGCGATGTGCATTTCTATCCTGATGGTGCTGGTCGGGGTGGTGGCGATGCTCAGCCTGCCCACGGCGCAATTTCCCAACATCGCCGATCCTCAGATTCAGGTGTTGGGCCTGTATCCGGGCGCCGACGCGCAAACCGTGGCCGAGTCGGTGGCTACCCCGATTGAGCAGCAAATGTCGGGCGTCTCCGGCATGAACTACATGTATTCCACCAGCGCCAGCAACGGTCAGATGACGCTCACCGTGGACTTCGCTCTGGGAACGAATGCCAACACCGACCAGATTCTGGCGCAGATGCGTGCCGGGCAAGCCAATTCGCAGCTGCCCAGTGCGGTGATCAATTCCGGCATCACCGTGCAGCAGTCGACTTCTTCACCGCTGATGCTGCTGGCCCTGTCATCTCCCAACGGAACCTACGACAACGTGTTTCTGGCAAATTACGCATTCATCAATCTGAACTATGCGCTGACCCGGTTGCCGGGCATCGCTTCGGTATCGGTGTTCGGAGCCGGTCAGTACTCCATGCGCGTCTGGGTGAATCCCGATACGCTGGCCAACCTCAGCGTTACCGTTCCTGAAATTATCAGCGCCGTCCAGGCGCAGAACACGGTGAACCCCGCAGGCCAGATAGGCGGGTCACCCGTTCCTCCGGGACAACAGTTCACCTATAACGTCCGCGCCCCGGGACGTCTGACTACGCCGGAGGAGTTCGGACAGATCATTATCCGTGCCACTCCTGAGGGCGGCGTGCTGCGCCTGAAGGATGTAGCGCGGGTGGAATTGGGCGCCCAGACCTATAACCTTGAAGGCCGCTTCAACGGGAAGCCTGCGGCGCTGCTTGGGATCTACCTCACGCCGGGCGCCAATGCGCTGCAGACGGCAGGGGAGGTCCGCAAGTTCATGGAGGAAGCGAAGACCCGGTTCCCCCAGGACCTTGAGTACCGCGTACCGCTGGATACCACGCTGGCCATCACCGCCGGCATCCATGAGATCAAGAAGACGCTGGCCGAGGCGTTGGCCCTGGTCATTCTCGTAGTCTTCATTTTCCTGCAAGGCTGGCGAGCCACCCTGATCCCGTTGCTGGCGGTTCCGGTTTCGTTGATTGGCGCGTTTATTGTTTTTCCGATTCTTGGATTTTCCATCAATACGCTGTCGCTCTTCGGCCTGGTGCTGGCCATTGGATTGGTGGTGGATGACGCCATCGTCGTGGTTGAGGCGGTGGAGCACCACATCGAGGAGGGAATGACCCCGCACGACGCTGCCCAGAAAGCCATGGAGGAGGTGGCGGGCCCGGTGGTTGCCATCGCCTTGATTTTGGCCGCGGTTTTCATTCCCACAGCGTTCGTTCCCGGCATCACCGGGCAACTCTACCAACAGTTCGCGGTGACCATCGCCGTATCCGTACTGTTCTCGGCGTTCAACGCCTTGTCCCTCAGTCCAGCGCTGTCCGCCATGCTGTTGCGTCCCAAGAAGGAATCGCGCGGGCCGCTGGGTATGTTCTTCCGCTGGTTCAATAAGGTATTTGGCAGAGCGACCGACGGATATGTCGGTGTCTGTCGCCACTTGATCCACAAAGCGGGATTCGCGTTTGTGCTCCTGGGCATTCTCTGCGCGGGTGCCGCATTCTTCGGCTCAAAGGTTCCCGGCAGCTTCCTCCCCGATGAAGACCAGGGATATGTCTTCGGAGCGCTGCAACTGCCCGATGCCTCGTCACTGCAACGTTCCTCCGAGGCGGCCAGGCAAGTCGAGAAGATCATCATGGATACTCCGGGTGTCGAGAATGTCAGCTCGGTGCTGGGATACAGTCTGCTAAGCGGAGTGCAGACCACCTACAGCTCATTTTTCTTTATCTCGTTCAAGCCGTGGGATGTGCGCAAGACCGCGGAGACCAGCTACGACGGAATTAAACTCCATCTGACGCGTGCACTTTCCCAGGTGAATTCGGGGCTTGCCTTTGCCTTCCCGCCGCCTGCCATCCTCGGCGTCGGCACCTCGGGAGGATTCACGTTCATTCTGGAAGACCGGTCCGGCAGCGGCACCGATTTCCTGGCTAAGAACACACAAGAATTCCTGGCCGAAGCCCGCAAGCGGCCGGAACTGACTGGTGTGATGACCACTGCACTCTTCGGAGTGCCGCAGGTTGGGGTGAACGTTGACAAGGCGAAGGTGCTGACCCAGCAGGTAAGCCTGAGTAATGTGTATCAGACGCTGCAGGCTTTCATGGGTGGAGCGCTGGTGAACTACTACAATCAGTTCGGCCTGCAATGGCAAGTGTGGGTGCAAGCCGACGGCAAGTTCCGAACCAACGTGGACAATCTCGGCAAGTTCTACGTGAGGAACACGACCGGGGAAATGGTCCCGTTAAGCACTCTGACGAGCACTTTTTCGCGCAGTGGTACGGAGTTCGTCATGCGCCAGAACCTCTACCAATGCGTGCAGATTAACGGCTCGGCCGCCCCAGGCTACAGCTCCGGTCAGGCCATGGCAGCGTTGGAAGACGTCTTCAAGAAAACCATGCCGAGTCAGATGGGCTACGACTGGAGCGGCATGAGTTACCAGCAGCAGAAAGCTGCCCAGGGCGTCAGCCCCACCACCATTTTCAGTTTGTCGTTTCTGGTGGTCTTCCTCATCATGGCGGCGCAGTACGAGAGCTGGACGCTCCCGTTCTCTGTACTGCTGGGCGTTCCTATCGCGGTCTTCGGGGCCTTTGTGGCCCTCTACTTCCGCAAACTGGATAACGACGTCTACGCGCAGATCGGTCTGGTCATGCTGATCGGTTTGTCAGCCAAGAATGCCATTCTGATCGTCGAGTTCGCCAAGATGGAGTATGACAAAGGCGCGACCCTGCTTGACGCGTCGCTCACGGGCGCACGACTGCGCCTGCGGCCAATCCTGATGACCGCCTTCGCCTTCATCCTCGGCTGCGTGCCCCTGTGGGTGGCAACCGGCGCGGGCGGCATCTCGCGCCAGGTGCTGGGGTCGGTAGTGATTGGTGGAATGCTGGCCGCGACGGCTTTGGCAATCTTCTTCATTCCGGTTTCGTTCGATGTGGTCGAGCGCTTTGGTATGTGGATTGGAGGCAAGAAAGAGCCACCGCCCAAGACCGATGGACCGCCGGCGGACACCAAAGGAGCCGGACATGATTAACGTGAGAACACCCGCTGTTATCGTGTTGCTGCTCTCGCTGTGCGCTTGCAAGGTTGGTCCCAACTACAAGCGGCCGGCGTTGACCGTGCCTGACCAGTATCGCGGTCTGGCTCCAGATGCTTCCACCCAGCAGCCGCCCACGGCGGAACAGTTTGCCGAAATGAAGTGGTGGACTGTGTTTCAGGATGAAACGCTGCAGGCGCTGATCAAGGAATCGCTGGCCAACAACTACGACATGCGCATTGCCGCAACGCGCATTCTACAGGCCAGCGCCAACCTGGGGATCACGCGCGCCAACCAATTCCCCCAGGTCAGCGGGAGCTTCGCAGTCACTAATCAACAGGCGACGCCGTTATACACCGGCGCGCCGACCTTCGACACGGCAGGGCTGCAGCTAAACTACATCGTTGACTTCTGGGGGCAATATCGCCGCGCCACGGAAGCCGCCCGCGCCGTTCTGCTCTCGACCATCTATGGGCGTGATGTCGTGCAGACGACCTTGATTTCCATGGTGGCGAGCGATTATTTCGTGCTCCGTCAGTACGACGCCCAGCTGCGATATTCCAAAGACACGGTAGAAGCGGACAACGACATCCTGAAGCTGAACACCATCAAGTACAAAGGCGGAGACGCTGCCATTACCGATGTCTACCAGGCACAGGTGCTGGTGCAACAGGCCGAGGCCGAGGTCATCACGCTGCAGACAGCGATCGAGCAGACCGAGAACAACATCAGCATCCTGGTAGGCAGAAATCCGGGAGCGATTGCGCGTGGCCTGCCCTTGGTGGAACAGCCGCACCTGCCGGATGTTCCGGCTGGATTGCCGTCGGCGCTGCTGCAACGCAGGCCAGATGTGCGGCGTGATGAGGAAAGTCTGGTGGCAGCTAACGCCAACGTGGGCGTAGCCAAAGCGGCTTTCTTTCCGCAGATCTCACTGACTGGCCAGTTTGGCGCGCAAAGTGTTTCCATCGCCAGTTTCTTGAGTGGTCCGGCGACCTTCTGGTCGGTGGGCGGGCAGATTGCCCAACCGATATTTGAAGGCGGCCGCATCAGGAGCGGTTATCGCTTGGCGTGGGCACAACGCGATCAGGCTGAACTGGTCTACAAGCAAACTGTGCTGCAAGCATTTGGAGACGTTTCCAATAGCCTGGTCGGTTACGACGATTCGCGAAAGTACCGCATGAAGCTGGAAGAAGAGGCGGCCACGTACAAAGAGACCGCGCGTCTGGCCAACGTCCGCTTCCAGGGTGGCGTTACCAGCTTTCTGGAAGTGCTGGTGACGGAGCAGGATTACTTCACCGCCGAATTGAACCTTTCCCAAGCTTGGTATTTCGAGCTGCAAAACTATGTGCAGCTCTACCAGGCATTAGGTGGAGGCTGGGACCAGCAGTAGCAGAAATCCATCCACAGGACGCGCCTAGAATGGGCTGACTTCTGGCTCGGGAGCCTGACCTTGATGACGCTCTTGAATTCGCGCGTGATCCGCATCGTGAGCGCCAGTGTCCTGGGCGGGATATTGATCGGACTGATCGGCGGTGCCTTCCGGTATCTGCTGATCATGTCCGACGTCTTGCGCAGCAACTTGATCACCTGGGCCCATGGGCGGCCCTATGTTGGCTGGCTCCTGCCGGTCGCTCTCGGCGCTGCCGGGGCGTGGCTGGCTCGTCTGCTCGTCCTGAGGGTTGCTCCTACCGCGGAGGGCAGCGGCGTGCAGCGCGTCGAAGCCGTCTTCAGCGGCGAAATCCAACCAGCTTCCGCGCGCGTGGTGCCGGTGAAGTTCTTCGGCGGTCTGCTCGCCATGGGCTCCGGACTGGCCCTGGGGCGCGAGGGCCCTACGGTGCAGATGGGCGCTTCCTTCGGCTCCTGGTTCTCGCGCTTCCTTATCAAAGAGGAAGAAGATCGCAGGGTGGTCGATGCCGCCAGCGCTGGCGCCGGCCTGGCGGTTGCATTCAATGCCCCGATTGGCGGATCGATCTTCGTCTTCGAAGAGCTGACCAGCAACTTCACTCCATGGTTGCTGATCGCCACCCTCGCCGCGGCTTCGGTTGCGGTATGGCTGATGCGGTTGATGCTGGGCAACGCGCTCGACTTTCCGGTGCCGCAAGTCAGTCCCACGGAAACCTGGAACAAATGGCCTTTTCTTGTGCTGGGTGCGATCTTGGGCGTTGCCGGGGCGATCTATAACGCCGTTGTCATGGGACTGCTTCGCATTAGCGACAAGATGCCGAATCTTTCGTCGCTGCAGCGCGCCGCAATAATCGGCGCAGTGGTGGGAGTGGCGGCTTGGTTTGTTCCGGCCATGGTCGGAGGCGGCGCCACCTTAACGCAGTCTATTCTCTCCAACCAGTTCACCATGGTGAGCCTGATCACCATATTTCTGGTGCGCTTCGCGCTCGGTCCCTGGTCCTATGCCGCGGGCGCACCGGGAGGTCTGTTTGCTCCGTTGTTATTGCTGGGCGCTTCTTCTGGAGCTCTCTTTGCAGGAATAGTGAATCACTTCCTGCCTCATCAGAGTGTGTCCGCAGTGGCCTGCGCCATCGTCGGCATGGGTGCGTTGTTTTCTGCTACGGTGCGCGCTCCGCTGACCGGTATCGTGCTGACCGTGGAAATGACTGGCCGCGCCGATTTGACGTTGGGCTTGCTGGGTGCCTCGGTGGTGGCTATGGTGGTGGCCATGCTGCTCCAGAGCGAGCCGATCTACGATAGCCTGAAGCGGCGGATGCTGTCGCAACCAACCGTTACTCCGGAAAAAATCGACGTAGGAGTGAAACGCCCCGGGTGAGAGCTGGTGCCGTGCATTTCACAAATTGTCATCCAGCGGCACCAGCATTTCCCGGATTGTCATCCCAGGCGAGCGCAGCGAGTCGACGGATGTTGAAGCGGCAATAGGCAGACCCCCGATGCTTGGGTATTGATTCTAGAAATCCCGGCAAAATCGTGGAATCAACGCCTAGCAGGAGGCACTTACGTGAAGCTCTCAACTCTGCATAACTTGCCCCGCAACGATTCCGGTCAAGACCTGATCGGATATGTTCTGGTCGCCGCCTTGATCGCGATCGGAGCGATCGCCGCCATGAACGGCGTTGCTACCGGCATTAGCAATACTTTCAGCGCGGTCGCCAGCGATCTGAACAGCACCATAGCCTAGCTGCGGTCCTTCGCCAGCGCCCAGTCCGTCTGCACCGCTATTTTCTTGATGTAATCTGCCCACCAAGATGAGCAGTACGTAACTTGTTCAGCAGCTGGTGGTAACCTATCAATGACCTTTTTTGCTTGACGATAAGAAGCGGTTGCCCTAACCTTTGGGCACGCAACTCACGCCCCAAGGTAACAAGGTTGCCGCCGCACTATCTCCTGCTTCTGCAGCAGTTCAGGTGTTTTACGGGGTGGTGGAAGTGCGTCTGCACACAGCGTCCTAGCGACGCGGAGAAGCACCTGAATGAGCCAACTCGGTTTTCGGAAGTACCCTGTCGTTGCTGCAGTTCTATGGTGTGGCCTCGCAGCCGTCGCAGCCTGCGGACAGAGTGCCAATCAAGACCCGCAATATTCCCAAGATCAGCAGAATTCTCAGGATCAGCAGAATCCTTCTGCGACCTCCGGCAGCCAGAGTTCGACAGGCCAAACCAAGTCGAACGCTCCGGGAGCCACTACTAATCAGACAAACGTGGCGATCCGCAACTTCCTGCAGAACCGTCCCGAGGTGATGGAACAGCTCAAGCTTCTGTTAGTGCAGCGGCTGCGGGCAGAAGGAAGTCTGGTCGATGAGCAGACGGTCTCTGACCAAGCGGTGTACGATCGCATGCAGAACGACCTGGCGTTTCGGACAGAAGCTGTCCGGTCGCTGGTTCAACTGGGATATATTTCCGAAGACGACGCCCGGACCCTGCTGGGTCCCCAGGCAAATGCCCAGGTTACGGAAGAACTCGCTGGCGGAGCGGCGGGAACTCGAACCGGGCAGAGACCTACGCAGCTCGGCCCCCCGCCGACGGAACGGCCGTACGATGATTCGGCGCTGAACCCCCGGACCATACCGAAGACCAATCCCTATCCCAGTCTTCCATCCGCGCGAGATTTGTACACCCAGTTTCCCGAGCAGTCCAAGCCTCTGCGGCGCTTTGGATCGGACATCTTTCGTCCCGATGTTGTCGGTATGAACGAGTTTCCCATGGATTTGCCGGCCGGCGCCGACTATGTCTTGGGTCCGGGGGACACGGTTACCATCGACATTTGGGGAGGTGTTTCGCAGCGGATCAGCCGGCCGGTCGATCGCGAGGGTCGAGTGTCGCTTCCCGATACCGGACCCGTGGTGGTTTCCGGTTTGACGTTGGCGCAAGCCCAAAAAGTCGTCCAAGCCGCTCTTGCACAGCAATACCATGACGCGCGCGTGGAACTCTCAGTGGGCCATTTGCACACCGTCAGAATTTACGTAGTGGGTGATGTCCAGCGACCGGGCGCCTACGATATCAGCTCACTCTCCACTCCGCTCAATGCGTTGTATGTTGCCGGAGGACCGACCTCGACCGGTTCGTTGCGCCTGGTGAAGCATTATCGCGGAGAGCAGTTGGTGGGCCAGATGGATCTCTACGATTTGCTCATTCGCGGAATGAGAAAGTCCATCGAACACCTGGAACCTGGCGACACCATTCTCGTTCCCCCCGTGGGGCCGCTGGTAGCGGTCTCGGGAATGGTGAAGCGTCCTGCGATTTACGAACTGAAGAACGAGACGCAACTCTCGGATGTGCTGGAAATGGCGGGTGGCATATCGGTCGCGGCTGCCTTGGGCGAGATCAAGGTTGAACGCATCGAAGCCCACGAGAAGCGGGTCATCCTGAACGTAAAACTTACGCCTGGGGCGGAGGAAAAGGCGCAGCGGGCGATGATTGGACCCTTCCAGGTGCAGGATGGAGACCGGGTCTCGGTGGCCCCGATCCTTCCTTACAGCGACAAGACCGTGTACCTGCAGGGCCACGTGTACCGCCCGGGCACCTATGCGTTCAAAGAAGGAATGAAGATCGCGGACTTGATCCATTCCTACCAGGAGGTTCTGCCCGAACCCTCCAACCACGCGGAAATCATTCGCATGCAACCTCCAGACTTTCGCCCCCAGACCATCGAGGTGGACTTGGCCAGCGCGCTGGCGGGAGATGAAACCATTCCTCTCCAGCAGTTCGACACCGTATGGATTTTTGGACGGTACGAAATCGATGCTCCCAAAGTCATGATTTACGGTGAAGTGCTTCGTCCCGCCGAATATCCCATGAGCAGCGGGATGACCGCTGCCGCGTTGGTGAAAATGGCAGGCGGCTTCCGCCGAGGCGCGTTTACCGAAACCGCCGACCTCGCCAGCTACGATATGCAGAACGGTATGCACGTGGTAACCAACCAACAGACGATCCGAATTGGCGCTGCGGTAGCGGGAGATGCTGCAGCGGATGTGCAGCTCAAGCCGGGCGACGCTCTCACCATTCTGCAGATTCCGGGATGGAGCGACATTGGACGGTCTGCCACCGTCAACGGGGAAGTTAAGTTTCCTGGAAGCTATGGGATCAATGAAGGCGAGCGCCTGAGTTCGTTGATGAAGCGGGTGGGGGGCTTCCGCAGTTCAGCGTATCCTGCAGGCGCTGTAATGGAGCGGGTCGAGGTTCGTCAGCTTGAGGAGAAGGGAAGACAAGAGTTGATTCGCCGCATTGAAGCTTCAACTTCAACGATAAACTTTTCTCCTAACAGCACCGGGCAAGACCAGGCCGCTATATTGCAAGCATTGCAGCAGCAGCAGACGCAGACTCTCAACCGGCTGCGCTCACAACCGGCCGCCGGCCGTCTGGTGATCACCATCACCGGCAATATCTCCGAGTGGGAAAATACTCCCGCCGACATCTTCCTGCGAGCGGGCGATGTCATTACTATTCCCCGCAAGCCGAATTTCGTGCTGTCCTACGGACAAGTCTATAACCCTACCGCCGTTACCTACGAACCAGGCAAACCTGCTTCGTGGTACCTGGCTCAGGCCGGTGGCCCCACGGAGTTGGCCCTGAAGAAGGCGATTTATGTGATCCGGGCGAATGGGTCCGTAATCACATCGCAGGGAAGCGGCTGGTTCAAAGGGAGCGTTCTCGATGCGAAATTGCGTCCCGGAGACATCCTGGTGGTTCCTGAAAAGGTGTTGGGTGGATCGACCGCATGGAAGACTGCCCTGGAGACCGCCCAACTGGTGGCGAGCCTGGCCGTTGCCGCTGCCGTTGCAGTTCACTTTTAGATGGCAACCCGATCCCCACGCGGGTTGAGCCTGGTGAGTATTCTTCTGTGCTGCAGTCTGTTCGCCAGCTACGCTGAGGCCCAGTCTCCAGCGCCGCAACCGGCGGCCGGCAGTCCATCGTCTGCGCCGGCGGCGGATGATGACGGTCAGACTCCTATCCATGTCAGGGCTCTGCCGAAGAACCTGCTGGAAGACCAAGAGGCATTCCTTACCACGCCTTTCCGCATGAAGTCAGACAACCTGTTTTTCGTTGTCCCAGCGATCTTCGCCAGTTCGATCCTGGTAGGCAGCGACACCGCAATCGAAGCCCATCTGCCCAAGGGCTCCAGCACGATCAGCCTGGCGGCCAATGCTTCCGATGCGGGGATGGCTGCGTTGCTGGGCGCCGGTGGAGGACTCTTCCTTTGGGGACAGATGTCCAAGGATGAGCACCAACGCGAGACCGGGTTCCTCGCTGGGGAAGCGGCCATTGACGCCTACGTCGATTCCACGGCCTTCAAGTACATCGCAGGACGCTTACGCCCCGACACGGGAAACGATAAAGGGACCTTTTTCTCCGGCGGCGATTCCTTTCCTTCCAGCACCACGGCCGTTAGTTGGGCGGCAGCCAGTGTAATCGCCCGTGAATACCCCGGCACGCTCACCCAGATTCTTGCCTACGGTACAGCGGGAGGAGTGAGCGTGGCTCGCGTGATTGGCCAGAAACACTGGGTCGCAGACTCGCTCCTGGGCAGCGCGCTGGGCTGGTATCTGGGGCGTCAGATTTATCGCGCGCGCAGTAGCGGCCACGAAATCAATCCCGATTACTGGGGAACATTCGTGAAATCTCCCCCGGACGATGGACGCGACCCCGGCTATATGGGTTCGACCTACGTTCCTCTGGATAGTTGGATTTACCCGGCGCTGGATCGACTGGAAGCCTTGGGATACCTGCCAAAGTATGTGCAGGCGATTCGTCCGCTGGCGCGTCTGGAGTGTGCGCGGCTGACGCTGCAGGCCCAGGAGAGCACTGGCTATCCCGAAGTCCACAACGAGTCCGCAGAGGTCGTTGGCGAGTTGCGCCAGGAGTTCGCGATCGAATTGGCGAATTTGGAAGGCGCTGCCAACGTGGGCGTGCAACTGGAGTCGGCCTACGCGCGGGCAATCGAGATTATGGGCATGCCGCTGGACGACAGCTTTCACTTTGCCCAGACCCTCTATAACGACTATGGCCGGCCGTATGGTCAGGGATTCAACAGCATCGTAGGAGCCTCGATGCGTACCGAGGCCGGGCCCGTCGCTTTCTATCTGCGGGGAGAGTATCAACACTCGGCATCGATTGCTCCCTATAGTTCGGCAACGGCGCAGGCGATTGCCAACGTAGACCAGCTTCCGCTGAATTCCGTTCCCTCCTTTAATGGCGTCAATCAGTTCAATACGATTGAGGCATACGCGGCCCTGAATATTGCCAACTGGCAACTGTCGTTTGGCCAACAAAGCCTGGAGTGGGGACCTGACGCCGGCGGCTCGCTCATGCTCTCGAATAACGCGGAAGCGATGCCCATGTTACGCATCAGCCGCATTACTCCTTTTCAACCGCCTGGCTTCTTGAGTTGGCTAGGCATGGTCCGCAACACGTCCTTCGTCGGAAGAGTTGGCGGCTACTACTACCTTCGAGGACCTTATCCAGAATTTCCGCTGGTGGGAAACGGCTACCAACTTGTGAATCCCCAGCCTTACATGTGGGGCGACAAACTGGCCTTGAAGATGACACCGAATTTTGAGATTGGAGTGACGATCACCGTAATGTTCGCGGGGGAGGGAAGACCGGCCACCCTCGCTACTTGGCTGCATACCTGGTCCAGCCACGGTAACGCGCAGCCAGTTGATCCCGGTAAGCGTTTTAATGGCTTCAACCTCTCCTATCGTATTCCCGGCCTGCGCAACTGGCTGACGATTTATGCCGATGGCATGGCCAATGATGAACCTAATCCGATCGCTTACCCGGTGCAGTCCGCTTGGAACCCAGGCCTATATATTCCGCAGTTTCCAAAGCTACGCAATCTTGACTTGCGGGTTGAGGGAATTTATACCAATATCCCTAACTATCCCGGAGTGGGTCCCTACTATTTTAATCAGCACTACGCCGATGGATACCGTTCCTACGGCGAGGTCCTCGGTAGCTGGATTGGGCGGCAGGGAGACGGGATACAAGCTTGGAGCACCTACTGGTTTTCGGCCCAGAATAAGATCCAGTTGAGTTATCGCAGACAGTACAATGATCCTATCTTTCTAGGCGGCGGCGGACTGAATGATGTTGCGGCCACCGTGGATTGGCTTATCAAGCCGCAAATCCAGATTTCACCGATGGTACAGTACGAGCGCTTTGATTTCCCGCTGGTAAGCCCAACTCCAAGAACCAATGTCGCCGCAGGATTGCAGGTGACCTTCTGGCCGGTCCATACCCCTTCCCGAAAACAGCTGAAAGAGGGGAGTTCCGGCAATCCATAACGTACGTCCCGATGGCGTAATTCTCTGCCGATGGTCATCGCGAGGCCCGGTTTTGGGCGCGAGGAATTTGCTTTTCGGTGGGCAAGCAAGAAGCCGGTCCTCGCTGCGCTCGAGATGACAAATCTGAAGAATGTTGCCTATCGTGCGATTCTCAATAGAAGCTGTTGCCTGTGGGTGATTACGGTTGTGGCGTCAGCAGAAAGCCTACGCTTTCCTCGCCATGCAGGTCGCCCCACCCTACGATTTCACCTTTGTTGTTAATGGCAGTCGCCGCTCGTAGCACCCATCCGGAACCAGAAGCGATCAGATCGTTCAGATTGCGAAAGCCGTGCTCTTTGTCCCAGATGAAGGCATGAGCGGAGTCAGCGAACGAGCCAAAGGAGCCCACGATCACATCGGAATTGCTCAGGGCGCGCGGCTGGCTCGGCAGCTTTGGCGATAAAGCCACCGGGGTCAGTTTGCCGTCCGCGTAGAAAAGAATGCCGTGGGAAAAAGACTCGATCAGAATGTGACCAGTATCGTTGAGTGCCAATGCTGAGCTGAACCCATTAGGAGGACCGATAGGTTGCAGTCCCCGCGCTTGGTCCCAAAGGAAGGCCCTGTACTGGCCTTGTTTGTCATAAATGTTCGCGACCGCTTGCCGATGATTGTTGAGTGCTACCGCCGTTCCACCGCAGCAGCCTCCGAGATCCACCGTGGTATTGCCTTTCCAAACCACGGCAGCGGTCTTGCCACTGGTGTTCAGAATGCACTCACCGGCAATCTGACCGTCATTGTTGATGGCAAATGGCTTCGATTGGCTACCGGAAAGAAAAGCCGTCTTGCCGTTGGCGTACTCAAAGCCCTGACGCTGGTTCGTCTTAAGGTTGATCGCCACGCCGATGACTTGGCCGCGACGGTTGAGCCCTATGCCCTCGGCACGAGTAAATCCCTCGGGAAGACTGATCTCAAGCAGTCCCACCTCGCTGCTCCATATCGCCGCACGAAACGAATTGCTTGTGCCGGCAATTTGTCCGGCGTCGTTGATAGCGAACGGCCGCAAAGGCAATATTGTAACGCGGTAATGCTGGGCTGACCGATTGCTATCACTTGAACCGTTCTTTGGCTCCCCCCCCGACGACCGCAAGCCGAGCATCAGAGGCAAGGCAACGGTTGCGAACAAGATCTTGAATCTCATATTGCGCTCAATAGTCCGTGAGACGGACGTGACGTGGCGGTCTGATTCACGAACCCCTGTGTTGCCTTGGCCGCTGCAGTCACGGACTGGGATGCCCAATAGTAAATCATCGCCTTTATGTTAACCGTTCAGGTAAAGCCGGTGCGATGGTGCGATCGCCGGGGAAGTCACGGAAGCTCAAATCGGCATGCGGGGCAAAAAAAAGAGGTCCCGCCAAGCAGGACCTCAGAAGAACGGCCATGGTTAAACTGCAGCAGGACGTTTACTTGTATCCGATGCCGCGGGGAGTTCCCACGCCGGTGCACTGATCGTAGCCCGGACCTGCGTTGTGGCCGCTGCCGTTCGAGCC
>Ga0182013_10001230_pt1 | contig 35299 bp, 26 predicted proteins | sample 612S2MmetaG_FD_120487 | JGI IMG/M metagenome (GOLD analysis project Ga0182013, IMG submission 120487) | Permafrost microbial communities from Stordalen Mire, Sweden - 612S2M metaG | ecosystem: Environmental > Terrestrial > Soil > Wetlands > Permafrost | place: Sweden: Stordalen | collected... | reverse complement strand
GGCGATCGGCTGCTGAACGCACTGCGCCGATGGGCCGAGGCCCGCCACCGCAAATCCGAGAGAATCGAGCCACGATGAGCTGGTTGGAGATCACAAACTATTTCACCGCCAACTGGCTGGAGATCGCTGGTTTTCTCACCACTTTGGTTGGCATCTGGCTCACCACGCGGCGCACCATGGCTTGCTGGCCGTTCGTGCTGGCCGCCGATCTGCTCTATTTGGCCGTCTTCTATCGCGCCCGGTTGTTCTCCGACTCTCTGCTCCAGGTTTTTTTCGTAGCTTTCACGCTTTACGGTTGGTGGAACTGGGCTCGCGGCGTGCGTGCCGAGGGCGAGGTGCGCGTGGTTCCGCTCACGCTCCGCGGCTGGCTTGGCGGCTTGGCGGCGGGCGCCGTGGGAGCGGTGCTGCTGGGATGGTTGATGGTGCGCGTGGGCGCGGCGCTGCCTCATCTGGATGCCGCGCTGACCAGCTATAGCCTGGTGGCCAGTTGGTGGCAGGCGCGCAAGTACACGGCCAATTGGTGGCTGTGGATTGCGGTGGACCTGATCTATATCGGTGAGTATCTCTACAAGGACTTGAGGCTTACCGCCGCGCTCTACCTGCTGCTGGTGGCGCTGGCCGTTCTCGGCCTGCGCGATTGGCGGCGCGCGGAGTCCCAGGCCTCAAAAGCGAAGCTTGGGACACCCGGCGAAGTTAACTAGACAGCGGCCTGAACCACGTTCTGCAGCGGCTGGCCGTTGATGTAGCGGCGCAGCTCACCGGCGGCGACGGCGAGCGAGCGCGGCGCAAACTGCGGGCTCGATCCCCCGATGTGCGGCGTAATCAGCAGGTTGGGGCAGCTCCACAGCGGGTGGCCCTCCGGCAGCGGCTCGGGATCGGTGACGTCGAGCGCGGCGCGAATCCGGCCTGATTGCAGCGCGTCGACCAAGGCATTGGTATCCACAACCGGCCCGCGCGCGGCATTTACAAGCAGCGCACCCTGCGGCATCAAGGCGAGCTGACGCGCGCCGATCAGCTGGAACGACTCCGCTGTAGACGGCAGAATCAGGATTACAATCTCTGCCCGCGGCAGCAAACGGTCCAGGTCGCCGACCGCGTGAACACGAGGCTCGGTGCGGGCATTGCGGGCCACGCGCACCAAATCCGGGATGAAGGGCTCGAGCATACGCTCGATCTCCTTGCCGATGGAGCCATAGCCCACCAGCAGCACCCTCTTGCCGGTCAGCTCCTCCAGCATGACGGGCGGATACAGCGGACGCGCGTCGCCAGTCATGCCGGCGTAGCGCGCGCTGGCCTCGAAGCGGCGCTTCCACTGGCCCTCGCGCTGGACTTCGAGATAGAAGGGAAAGCACTTGAGCATGGCCAGGATCGAGGCCACGGTCCACTCCGCCGTGGAGATATTGTGCGCGCCGCGGGCATTGCAGATGGTCACGTGCGGCCCCACCACGGCGGGAATCCACTCGGTTCCGGCCATCGTCGAAAGCACCAGGCGAACCCCGCGCAGCCATGGCCATATCTTGACGGCGCGCGTCGAGTACGGGTCGGCAATCCAGACGTCGATCTCGACGATGTGGTCCAGGGTCTCGGAGAGCGGGATGAGCTCGATTCCCTCAGGAAAGCCGCTGAAAAGCTCGGCGGCGAAGGTTGACGGGTATCCGACACGCAGCATGGGTTTGCACCGCCCGGCCGATGCGGGCGCCTCATCCTCATGCTAAACGAGGGGAGCCGTTCCATCCTCCTTTAACCCGCCGGAAAGCTGGTAGCCTTGATTGAACCGGTCCGCGCATGACGTGCGAATGGTCACCGCCGAACTGGGCCGCGCCAGGTCACTCTGTATTCTCAGGTGCCTATTGCGAAATTGTCTTCAGACCATGGATTGCGTCAGGGCACGACTTAAGTCGTGCCGCAAATGGCCAATTTAGATTCCGGCTTTAGCCGCTGCGGAATTGCAAATTACTGAAAACAAAATCACAGGGGCTAAAGTCCTCTATGATTTTGTTGCTCTTTCGGCACGACTAAAGTCGTGCCCTGACACTTCTTGCATTATCAATGGAATCTTGCAAGAGGCTCACAGGAATCTTTACCCGCGAAACTGATCCATGCGCAAGAATGCCGACAAAACGCCCGCCGAGCAGCAGCCTCCCATCGAGCTGCGCGTGGAACCAACGCGGCACGAAGGACTTCTTTCCATGGAGCGGCAGCGGCTGCTGGTCCACGCTGCGAAGACAGCGCTGGCGGCGGGCCTTTGCTGGGCTCTGGCGAAGAGCCTTGGACTGTACGATGGCTATTGGGGCTCGATCAGCGCCATCATCGTCCTGCAATCGAATATGGGCGCAACCGTTTCCGCCTCGCGCGATCGCGTCATTGGCACGCTGATCGGCGCGGTGCTTGGATTCTCGTTTTCGCTCTTCGGCGCGCTGCCCTGGAACTTTGTTCTGGCCGTGCTTGCGGCTGTGATTATCTGCGGATTGCTGGGGCTGCGCAGCAGTTCGCGGCTGGCCGGAGTCACCATCGCAATCGTGATGCTGGTGCAGAAGCCTGGTCCGCGCTGGGAGTTGGCGCTGGACCGCGTGGTCGAGGTCATGCTGGGCATCGTGGTGGCGCTAGCGGTCACCACGCTGGTGCTGCCCGACCGCGCCCGGTTGCGGCTGCGCGACGGCCTCTCGCGCGAATACCTGGCGCTGGGCGCCTTCTTCGATGCGATCCTGGAGAGCTTTCGCGGCGCGCCTGCCGAGAACCTGGCGGCGCTGCGCGAGGATGCGCTGGCCAAGCTGCGCGGCAACAATGAACTGCTTCAAGCGGCGCGCAACGAGCCCTCGGGCGGCCCGGGTTGGCGCGAGGGGCTGGGAACGCTCTCGCAGTTTGGCCGTTCGGTCTTCGACGCCCTGGTGGCGCTGGAGTTCTCAGTCAAAGACACGAGCGAGTTCGGCTACGCGCAGCAACTGGAGCCTGCCCTGGGACAGTTAACCGAGGATATTCGCACGGCATTCCGGCACGTGGCCGGCTGCATTCACGAGTGGCGCTTTCATGTGCCGCCGCCGATGAATCTCGAAGAGGACATCGCCCAGCTCGAAGCCCGCATGACCGCGGTTCGGCCCCTGGGGATCGAGTTCTCGCAGGCCGAGATTCTGCGCGCCTATGCGGTGCAGCTTCATCTCAAGCAGATAGCCAGATTGCTACGAGCCTCGCGCGTTGAGACAGGCCGCACCATCGGTGAAGCGCGGGACTGATTGCAATATCCGTGATGCTGGAAATCTTGGAGCTATGGTGACCCGGGGCTTGCAGGCTCGACCGGGACAGCGGGTTTTTCGGGAAGATAGACTTCAAAGCAGTTTCTTCCCTGCGCTTTGGCGCGGTAGAGGGCGGCATCGGCGCGCTTCAAGAGTGTCTCCGCATCCAGTTCCGGCGCGAAGGCCGAGCAAACGCCAACACTGACCGAGATTGGCAGCTCTTGCCCCCCAAATGGAACAGAAACGCTCAACGCGGCCACGACCTTTGCGGCAACCCCCTCTGCAAACTGCGGATCGTGCAGATCGGTGAGCAGGACGACAAACTCGTCTCCACCCATTCTGGCCACTGTATCGCTCTTCCGCACGGCTGCCAGCAGCCGGCTTGAAGTAACGCGCAAGACTTCGTCGCCAGCCTGGTGGCCAAACGTATCGTTGATCTCCTTGAACTTGTCGAGGTCCGCGATCAGCAGCGCCAGTCCCGTTTGATGGCGGTTGGCGAGTACCACTGCCGTATCGAGCCGATCCTGAAGCAGCAACCGGGTTGCCAGTCCCGTCAAGGCATCGTGAAGAGCCATGTGGCGGAACCGCTCCTCACTTTCGCGGAGAAGGTCTGCCTGGCGCTGCACACGTCCTCTGAGCACTGCGACCCAGACCAGCACTCCCAGCGTGACGGCAAACGCTAAGGCAAGTAGTCGGAGCGCAAGAGCCGGCGTCCACCAGGAGGGGCCTTGCAGGACGGCCACGTCCGCGGGCGAACGCAACAGGACCATAAAAGACTTTGTTACCGCAATTCCCTCTCGCGCATTGCTCTGCGCATCGATCCGCAAAGAGCAGATACCGGTAATTCGCACTCTGCTTCCGATCTCCCATGGACCCGCACCGGATTCCGCCACTCTTTTGGGAAGAATCGCAGAGAAGATGGTATTTCCGGAGTTCACTATGAGGGTTATATCGGAAGACCCCAGATCGTCACCGATCAACTCGCCGTCGATCTGGATGAGATCGGAATCGTACTTGCCGAGCAGAGCTTGCGCGGCGGTAACAGGCTCGGCTGCAACCTGCCCGCTCTGGCCGGTGCCCTTGAAGACGGCATTCATGAGGACTGGCGCATTGTTTTCCGTCCCCGCGAATCCCGCGACATCGACAAGCTCACCCAAACGGAGCGTCGTGTCCAGGGCTGTGTGCGCGCATACAGCGCCCGTTGCATCCCGAATGCAGAGAGACGAACCGGGCCATTGAAAGGTTACATTTCCGCGAAGGTGCACGCGATGGAGGGATGCGGAAAACAGATCCCAACGCAATAGCTTGTCGATTGGGACAGGCGGCTGCTCGAAGGGATCGCCTGGCGCGGGCTCAACAACGGTGACCGTGGAGAGATTGGGAACCATCAGGTGGACGCCGATCATCTGGCCGTTGACGTTGACCGTCGGAGCGGCATTGCCGCGGATTCTTACCTTGGCATCGACCAGGTTCGAATAGGTCGCGCCCGCGTCCTTCAGCATGGTTACTGTGAGGGTTCCATCGGCCATCGCCAGTTCCAGCGTGACGCTACGGCTGTACTCAATCACGCCATGGATTGTGCCCTCGACCTCGACCCATTGGCCGTCTTCCACACCGGTTTCCAGGCGTGGGAGGGTTTCCCGTGGAGGGTTTTCCGGAAGGGGAGCATGTCCGATCACGCGAATCTGGGGCTTGATCACGATGGGAGCATACCCTCCAGGGCCGCTCACGCCCTGTACGTCTATCACGGTTCCCGCAGGGAGCAGCCCCACCGAACCGGTAAGAGGCCTCACAAAGATGCTACCCGACGAATCGTGCATGAAGATTGCGGAGTATCCGGTACCGTAATCCAAATCGAAGTAAGTGACGACCCCTTGGAGATGGATAGGGTAGGCGCGCTCCGCCTCAATGGACGAGAGGCTGTGTGCCTGCCGGGCGGTGGTGAGCGTGGGAAGAATGCCTGGCTGCTCCCTGGACGGCGCACCGTTAGCCGAGGTGGGCCAGACGCACAGCAGCGTCAGCAGAATGGCGAGCGCCGCGCCGCGAAGACGTGAAGAAAGAAAAAAGTGGCGGAACCTTGCCAGAATCGTCCCATTTGGCAGGATCGTGTTCTCCAAAGACGTAAGCCGCTCTTCACGGAGAATGGCGGGAGATGTGGTTTCAACTTTCAACTTGCGGACACTCCTCCCCCTTTCCGCAAGAATTTCAAGACGGCACAATCATATAGGAGTTATCGGCAGGTCCGAAACTTGCTTACATGCTCCGGCCCGAGGTTCTTCCATCTTTCTCTCTGTGAGGCTTTTGGCCGTCTACATCTCGGATCGGATACCGGTCAAAGTGAAAGAGCTTGATCGCCATTGGGATACCCCGACTCCAGAAAGCGAATGAGTCATCCCAAGAGATCGATTTCAGGCAACCTGAGGTTGAATGAGAATGCTCAGGAACTTGCACCCGGAGCAATCTGCGCCGGCAGGGGCGCGCCCGCTGGAACAACGAGTTCCTGTGGCGCGCAACAGGCGCGGTCGAGTGTGGCCAGGTCGGTCTGCATCTGCTGGTCGCCGCCGAACGACGCCCGCACGGCCGCTAGAATGGACGCGGCGGCGGCATCGGCCGGCGGACAGATGCTGTAATGCATCCACTTGCCCTCGCGCCGCGCCGCAACAATGCCGGCCTTGCGCAGGTAGGCAAGATGGCGTGAGATCTTGGGTTGGCCCTGGCCGAGGATTTCGACAAAGTAGCAGACGCAGACCTCGCGTCCAGCCATCAGGTTGAGCAGGCGTAGGCGGGTGGAGTCGGCCAGAGCAGCAAACAGATTTGCTAGATTGACCGGCTTGGAGCAGCAGCCCATGAAGATATTATATACGGCTTGACAAATATGGTGGGGCTAGATATATTCGCTAAAGCGAATGTGAGGCGCTAATCATGGAAAGTATGACGGACACGAAGACTCTGGTGCAGGAGAAGTACGGCGCGGCGGCGCGGGAGGTGCGGAAGAGCGGCTCGGTAGCTTGCGGAGATTCGGCGCTACGATGCTGCGACCCGGTCACCACCAACCTGTACGACGAGGCGGAGAAGAGCGGACTGCCAGCCAACGCTGTGTTGGCGTCGTTGGGCTGCGGCAACCCGACGGCCCTGATTGAGTTGAAGTCCGGAGAGACGGTGTTGGACCTCGGCTCCGGCGGCGGTATCGACGTGCTGCTCTCGGCCCGGCGCGTGGGGCCGGCGGGCAAGGCCTATGGACTGGACATGACCGACGATATGCTGGCGCTGGCCCGCGAGAATCAACGCCAGGCGGGAGCCGAAAACGTCGAGTTTCTGAAGGGTGAGCTGGAGAACATCCCGCTTCCTGATGCGTCGGTGGATGTAGTGATCTCGAACTGCGTCATCAATCTCTCCGCCGACAAAAGCCGGGTGCTGAAGGAGGCGTTTCGCGTGCTGAAGCCGGGCGGGCGGTTCGCCGTCTCCGATGTGGTGGTTCGCGGCGGGATCCCTGAAGAGGTGCGCAAGAGCATGCTGCTTTGGGTGGGTTGCATCGCCGGCGCGCTGGAAGAGCGGGAGTACGCGGCCAAGCTTGCTCAAGCGGGGTTTGCCGGCATTTCCATTGAGCCGACGCGCGTGTATTCGATCGAAGATGCGCGGCACTTTCTCGTGGAGGCGGGCATCGATGTGGACGCGATTGCACCACTGGTCGAGGGCAAATTCATGAGCGCGTTTATCCGGGCGACGAAGCCCGGCGGCGGATGCTGCGCGCCGGGCTGCTGCGGCAACTGATCCGGCCAGATTGGAACGTAACAGCGAGACCCACCCTAGCCGCAAGAACAGAAACGCGGCGAGGGCGGGGCACCCAACAGGTTCCGATTGGAGGAGATTGTGCAAAAAATCTACATCATTCTTGTGCTCTGTACCGGAAACTCGGCGCGCAGCATCATCGGCGAGGCGCTCTTCAACACGATGGGCGCGGGCCGTTTCAAGGCCTACAGTGCGGGCAGCCATCCCACGGGCAAGGTCAATCCCTTCGCCATCGAGCAGGTGCAGCGATTGGGCTATCCGGTGGAGGGACTCCGCAGCAAGAGCTGGGATGAATATGCCGCTCCCGGCGCGCCGGAACTGGACTTCGTGATCACTGTCTGCGACAAGGCGGCAGGCGAGATGTGCCCGTTTTGGCCGGGCCAGCCGGTGACGGCGCACTGGGGTTTTCCCGACCCGGCCGCTGTCGAAGGCACGGATGAAGAGAAACGCGCCGCCTTCACGCAAACCCTCCATCAGATGCGCAATCGCGTACAGCTCTTTCTCAGCCTGCCGTTGGGAACACTCGACAAGATGGCGATCGAAAAAAGCGTGCGCGCCATCGGGCAGGAGCCGTTGTAAATCCGCGATTCGCCGCAGAGGAGAGTTGGAATGCAGACTGACCCGCAGCTTTGCTGCCCTGTCCCCGCGCCGGGCAGTGCTTCAAGGCTTTCGTTCATCGACCGCTTTTTGACGCTCTGGATATTCCTCGCCATGGCAATTGGCGTCGCGCTAGGACGCTTTGTGCCCAGCGTACCGGCGCTGTTACAGCGCTTTCAGGCGGGTACTACCAACATCCCCATCGCCGTGGGCCTGATCCTGATGATGTATCCGCCGCTGGCCAAGGTGCAGTATGAGCGGTTGGGCGAGGTCTTTCGCAATCGCAAGGTGCTGGGGCTCTCGCTGCTGCAGAACTGGGTGATTGGCCCGGTGCTGATGTTTGCGCTGGCCGTGATCTTTCTGCGCGGCTACCCGGAGTATCGAACCGGTCTGATCCTCATCGGGCTGGCGCGCTGTATTGCAATGGTGATTGTGTGGAACGAACTGGCGCGCGGTGACACCGATTACGCCGCGGGGCTGGTGGCCTTCAACAGCGTCTTCCAGGTGCTCTTCTACAGCGTCTATGCATGGTTCTTTCTAGCCGTTCTTCCGCCGCTGATTGGCCTCAAGAGCGTGGTGGTCGAGATTCGCATGAGCCAGATCGCGCAGAGCGTCTTCATCTACCTCGGGATTCCGTTTCTGGCCGGGATGCTGACGAGATTCGTGCTGCTGCGAGTTAAAAGCCGCTCGTGGTATCAGACGCGCTTTGTTCCCGCCATCAGCCCGCTTACGCTGGCTGCACTGCTGTTTACTATCGTGGTGATGTTCAGCCTCAAGGGCAACCTGATTGTCCAGCTTCCGCTGGATGTGCTGCGGATTGCCGTGCCGCTGCTCATCTACTTTGTGGTCATGTTCTTTGTGAGCTTCTGGATGGGCCGCAAGGTGGGCGCGGATTACTCGCAGACCGCGACACTTTCCTTTACGGCCGCAAGCAACAACTTCGAGCTGGCTATCGCCGTCGCGGTCGCCGTCTTCGGGCTCAACTCCGGAGCGGCCTTCGCCGCCGTAATAGGCCCGCTGGTCGAGGTGCCTGCACTCATTATGCTGGTGCAGGTTTCGCTGTGGCTCCAACGAAACTGGTTTGATGAACACGCCAGCATCCAGGCTTGAGGGACCGCCAGTTTGGTAGGCCTGACCTTTTCGAACAAGATCGACCGCCTAAAACTCCACGGGGGCGTAGCGGAGCGCGATGCCGCCACAAACAGAGACCGCCCGCAGAGAGGATCTTGAGAGCCAGGTTACCGGCCTCGACACTCTTGGATGTGTTTTACAGAGCGTTGCTCATCACGCTATTTTTAGATCGGGCGCCGGCTTCGCGAGCAATACGCCGAGGGCGCAACTTGCATTTCGAGCCAGTTCACCGTCAGCGCGGCTGGTGAGAACGATCGGAACTTTCGCTCCTACAACAACTCCTGCCGCCAATGCTCCGGCAAGATATTGAAGCTCTTTGAAGAGGATATTTCCGGCTTCCAGATTGGGAACCATCAGGAGATCCGGGTCTCCCGCGACCGGAGAGTCGATCTTCTTGATCCGCGCGGCATCGCTTGAAATGGCATTATCGAATGCGAGCGGACCATCGACGATGGCGCCGGTAATCTGTCCGCGATCGGCCATCTTGCAAAGGGCGGCGGCATCGAGCGTGGATGGTATGGCCTGGTTAACCGATTCAACCGCCGACAGGATCGCCACCTTGGGGTTCACAACCTCGAGCGTGAGCATCATGTCGATGGCATTCTGCAGAATGTCAATCTTGGTCACCAGATCCGGCTGGATGTTGATGGCCGCATCCGTGACATAGAGAGTCTTGTGATAGGACGGCACATCCAAAGCGAATACGTGGCTGATGCGCCGCCCGGTGCGCATACCTCCATCGCGCGAGACGACGGCGCTCATGAGCTCGTCGGTGTGCAGCGATCCCTTCATGAGCATCTGGACTTCGCCTTTGCGAGCCAGCTCTACAGCCCGCACGGCGGCCACACGGCTTTCGGAGACGTCGACGATCTGGATTGCCCCGAGATCGATCTGCATGGTCTCCGCAAGGCTGCGGATCTTGGTCTCGGAACCCACAAGAACCGGGACGATCAACTTGTCTAGGAATGCCTGAATGGCGCCCCCGAGAGATACTTCGTCGCACGGCCACGCAATCGCGGTCCGGACAGGTGGTTTGGAGGTCGCACGCGCAATCAGCCCCTGATAGCGGCGATAGGGCTCGTTCACAATGAGCTTGGGCACGGGTAGTGTGGACCAGCGCAGTTTTACCGGCGGCGCGAGAACCGTGGCTGTTCCGGAGAAGATCGGTGTGCCGGCGCCGTTGTTTGCGCTGCAATCGAATGTAACGATCTTTGTGGAATCCTCCTTGGCCGTAACCTGCGCCTTGACAAGGATGCGGTCTCCGACACGGATGCGATTTTTGAAGGAGAGGCATATGTTCGTCAGTGTGCATCCAGGCCCGGGAATATTCATGCTGAAAAGCCCGGAGATAAGAGAGGCGCACCACATGTTTGGCCCCGTCGGAGGGATGCCACCGCCGCGATCGATCTGCTCATCCGAGTTCAGAACGGAGTGGAATCCTGAGATCGAGGCGAAGGCCATCGCGTCATCCGTGGTCAGGACGTGTTCCGTCGAGGCCGTGTCGCCAACTGAAATTTCCTCGTATATCTTGCTCTCAATGAACCCAAGATTCATATAGATTCCTTCCCTTTCAAGCGTCAGGCGGTGCGCAGCCTTCGTTTCATCGTATTGGTCCCGGGCCGCAATCCAAAGTGACTGTAGTCACTGGTGTCGGCCAGCTGTAAATTCGAAGGCTGTTTTATCGTGGATCGGCCACAGCCCAGTCTGATATCTGTGCCTGAATTTGTACCTGCAAACCGGGTGTTATCCGCTCTGATCGCTTTTTACTCAGTGAATGAGTGTAGCCGGTATTTTTGCTCCGTGACCGCCGTCACGGTTTGCGATACGATTCCGCGCTAGATTCGATATATGGTTATCGGTATAGATTTATCGAATGCGCTGCGGATCAAACGGCCCGAAGCACCGTCGATTCCTCAGCCTAGCCTGCGGCGGCTGCCCCAATACCACCATTACCTGGTGGATTTGAAAGCCAAGGGGATCCACCAGACTTCTTGCAGCGTGATCGGCCTGGACTTGGGGCTAGTTCCGGTGCAAGTCCGCAAGGATCTGCAATATACAGGGATCGTCGGCAAGCCGAAGACCGGCTATTCGGTGAGCGAACTCATCCAGTCCATTGAGACATTTCTCGGGTGGAACAACGTCAACGAAGCGTTTCTTGTTGGGGCGGGGAATCTGGGCACTGCGCTTCTTGGCCACGAGCGGTTCACGCAGTTTGGCCTGCGGATTGTGGCTGCCTTCGACACCGACCCGGCGAAGATCGGCCAATGGATCCACGAGAAGGCGGTCTTGCCGCTGGACAAGCTGGCCGATCTAGCTCCTCGGATGAGCATCCATCTGGGAATCATCACCACACCTCCTGGAGTGGCGCAGAATGTTGCCGACGAAATGATCAAGGGGGGCATCCAGGCGATCTGGAACTTTGCCCCAGTCAAGCTGAAGGTGCCTGAATACATCATCGTGCATAACGAAGATCTCTACAATTCGCTGGCCTCGCTCTCCTGGAAGCTGGCGAAGCGCTTCCATGTGCCTATTCAAGAAAAGGAGGCAGTTTAATGGCTTCGACGCCCATAAATACTGGTCGCGCGGAGAGGTTTGAGAAGGTGGTCAGCATTCTTGACCGATACGCCCGCCGTCCGTCGGGGTTGATACCGATCCTGCAAGCGGTTCAACACGAATACAAATATCTGCCGGAAGAGGTGCTCACGTATGTGGCCACCTCGCTGGATGTTCCGCCGGCGCGCGTCTTTGGCGTGGCTACCTTCTATGCCCACTTTGCGCTGGAGCCGAAGGGCAAGCACGTCATCAGGATTTGCGACGGAACGGCCTGCCATGTGAAGCAGTCTCTCCCCGTGCTGAATGCGCTGCGCGAAAAGCTGGGCACCACCGAGAAGTGCAAGACCACGCCCGATATGCTCTTCACCCTTGAGACGGTTGCATGCCTGGGCGCTTGCGGGTTAGCTCCGGTGATCGTGATCGATGAGCAGGTATACGGACAAGTTACGCCGGAGCGGGCCGTGGCTCTGGTGGATGAGATCAAAGCGATGGAGTCGTCGCGCGCGACCGCATCGGCATCTGAGCAGCTCTCAGGGGAGGAGTGCCATGAGTAACGCGGAAGCTCTCGATTTTGCGGCAGGAAACGGAATCTCCACGCATGCCCAGGTGCGCCGGGTCATCATCTGCGCTGGAACCGGATGCATGGCCAATGGGGCGATGAAGGTTTACGAGCAATTCAAGCGCGAAATCGCCGTCTCTGGCATGAGAGTGATCCTGGAACTTCGTGCCGAAGCAGCCGGCGATGAAGTGCGGCTCTCAAAGAGTGGATGCCAGGGTTTCTGCCAGATGGGGCCGCTGGTATCGGTGGTTCCGGATGGCATTCTCTACACCAAGGTACGCAGCGAAGACGTAGTCGAGATTGTGCAGCAGACCCTGGCCTGCGGCCAGGTTGTGGAGCGGCTGCTCTATAAGGATCCAACGACACGAAAGAGCTGTCGAGGCATTGAAGACAACCCCTTCTATGCGCGCCAGGACCGGCTTGTACTCAGCGAATGCGGATTTCTCGATCCCGAGGATATACACGAATACATGCTGCACGGCGGCTATCGGGCAGCGCGAAAAGCCTTCGTTGAGATGTCTCCCGAGGAGATCTGCAAGACGATCGCGGAGTCAGGCCTTCGCGGCCGTGGCGGCGGCGGCTTTCCCACCGGGCGCAAGTGGGATGCTGCGCGTATACAGAACTCCGCGAAGAAATACACCATCTGTAACGGCGACGAAGGCGATCCCGGCGCGTTCATGAACCGCTCCGTGATGGAGGGCAATCCGCATAGCGTGATCGAAGGCATGATGATCGCGGCGCGGGCAATCGGCGCCAACGAGATGCTGGTCTATGTTCGCGCCGAGTATCCGCTGGCCGTTGAGCGCATGAGAAATGCCGTAGCGGATGCGGAGCGTGAAGGCATCCTGGGAAAGAATGTCTTCGGTACCGGCCTTGCGATCAAGTGCGAAGTGATGGAAGGCGCGGGCGCATTTGTCTGCGGTGAAGAGACGGCAATGATTGCGTCGATCGAAGGCCAGCGCGGTATGCCTCGGCCCAAGCCGCCGTTTCCTGCGCAAAGCGGATTGTGGGGCAAGCCGACAATCATCAACAACGTGGAAACGCTGGCGCACGTCTCTCGCATCCTCAACGTTGGTCCCGATGTCTTCAAAAGCATCGGCACCAAGGACTCACCGGGCACAAAGACCTTCGCTCTCACCGGGCATGTGGCCAACACCGGTTTGGTTGAAGTTCCCTTTGGAACGCCGCTGCGCGAGATCGTTTACAACATCGGCGGCGGAGTGACCGATGACGCAGGAAAGATTTGGAAGAACGGCTTCAAAGCCGTGCAGATTGGCGGTCCCTCCGGCGGATGCCTGACCGAAGACCATCTCGATCTGCCTCTGGCCTATGAGTCGCTGCGTTCAGTCGGCGCCATGGTCGGTTCCGGCGGTCTTGTTGCCATGAACCAAGGCACCTGCATGGTAAGCATTGCGCGCTTCTTCATGGAGTTCACGCAGCGCGAATCCTGCGGCAAGTGCGTGCTATGCAGGGAAGGAACAAGGCAACTGCTCGCGCTTCTGGATGACGTGATCGAAGGGCGAGCCGATGCTGGCACGCTCGATCTGCTGGAGAAGCTGGGTCACGCCGTGCAGATTGGATCGTTGTGCGGGCTGGGCAAGACAGCGCCGAACCCGGTGCTGTCAACGATGCGCTACTTTCGCAAGGAGTACGAAGAGCACGTCTTTGAGAAGCGCTGCCGGACCGGCCGCTGCAAGGCGCTGCTGAGCCCGGAGATCAATCAAGTAAAGTGCAAAGGCTGCGGCCTGTGCATCAAGGCCTGCCCAACAGGAGCCATCACCGGAGAAAAGAAGCAGCCTCACCACATCGATCCGGAGCTGTGCATCAAGTGCGGAGCATGCGCGACAGCCTGCAAAATACACGCGGTCGAGGGGATATAGCCAGATGAACAAATCTACACAGCCGACTTTGACGATCGACGGAAAGACTGTAGCAATCGCGGGAGAGCGCAACTTGCTTGAACTTGTGCGCAAGGCCAACATCGACTTGCCCACGTTCTGTTATCACTCCGAACTCAGCGTCTATGGCGCGTGCCGCTTGTGCCTGGTGCAGATTGAAGGCCGCGGAATTCAGGGCGCATGTTCTACTCCGCCAGAGCCGGGTTTGAAAGTTTTCACGACAACACCGGAGATTCGCGAGATTCGCAAGATCGCGGTTGAGCTGCTGCTGGCCAACCACGATCAGAGCTGCCCTACTTGTTCAAGAAGCGCCAATTGCCAGTTGCAAAGTCTGGCTCTGAGATTGGGCGTAAAAAAGGTGCGCTTCAAATCCGTGCATCAGCCGGTCCCGTTGGACGAATCCTCTCCGTCGCTGGTTCGCGATCCCAACAAGTGCGTGCTTTGCGGCGACTGTGTGCGCATGTGCGCGGAGATTCAGGGCATTGGCGCAATCGATTTTGCGCATCGCGGCCACGAGGTCAGCGTGCAGCCGGCATTCGGCAAACTTCTGGGCGACGTTGAATGCGTAAATTGCGGACAATGCGCCAGCGTTTGTCCCACCGGTGCTCTGACGGTAAAGTCCGAGGTCGATCAGGTTTGGGATCTGCTCGCCGATGCGAAGAAAACTGTCATCGTGCAAATTGCACCCGCCGTGCGCGTAGGGCTGGGCGAGTGCTTTGGCTTGAAGCCGGGAGAGATTACCACTGGCCGCATTGTCGCTGCCCTGAAACAACTTGGCTTCGATCAGATATACGACACATCCTTCGCCGCCGACCTGACGGTGATCGAAGAAGGCACGGAGTTCCTGGAGCGCAAGGCTCAAGCCGGAACACTGCCGATGTTCACCTCCTGCTGCCCCGGCTGGGTCAAGTATGCGGAGCAGTACTTTCCTGAACTGCTGCCCAATCTCTCCACCTGCCGCTCACCGCAGGCAATGTTTGGATCGCTGGTGAAGGCGATGCTTCCCGATCAGCTTAAGATCGACCGCAAAGAGATCAAGGTCGTCGCCATCATGCCGTGCACGGCAAAGAAATTCGAGGCGCAGCGCCCGGAGATGGGCGTCGATGGCGATCCGGATGTGGATTACGTTTTAACCACTCAGGAACTGGCGCAGATGATTCAGTCCGCAGGCATTCTCTTCGACGCGCTGCAGCCCGAGTCCTTCGACATGCCGTTCGGCTTCTACACCGGCGCCGGAGTGATCTTTGGAAACTCCGGCGGCGTGATGGAAGCGGTGCTGCGTTACGCGGCCGAGAAAGTCACGGGCAACAAGTTGGAACACGTTGAATTTGAGCAAGTGCGCGGCGAATCGGGTTTGCGCGAGGCCACTATTGCGCTCAACGGTACTGAACTCAAACTGGCCGTCGTTCACGGATTGCGCAACGCGCGTGTCGTGGCTGAACAGGTGAGGGTGGGCAAGAGCCGCTACGACCTGATCGAAGTGATGGCCTGCCCAGGCGGGTGCGTGGGCGGTGCGGGACAGCCTGTAAGCACGCAGCTCAATGCACGGGAGCAGCGTACAAAGGGCCTCTATCATGCTGACAAGATGCTGCAACTGCATAAGTCGCAGGACAACGTCTTCATCACCGAATGCTATGCGAAGTTCCTGGGCGAGATTGGCGGAGAAAGGGCCCATCATCTTCTGCATACCAACTATCAGAGCCGCCGCCGCCTTGCCGATGAATCTCTTGCGCTGATGCAATCGGCGGGTGAAGACAAAGTCAAAGTAAGCGTCTGCCTGGGAACGAATTGTTTCCTGAAGGGTTCGCAGGAAGTGCTGAATGGAGTGCTGCGCCACGCCGAGCAGAACAATCTGGAAGGGCGCGTGGATGTGCGCGCTGGATTCTGCTTTGAAAAATGCGAGTGCGGCCCAACCGTAATGATCGACGGTCAACACGTTCCACACTGCACGGCCGCGAAAGCAGTTGAAGTGATCGACAGCAAGATCGAGAACGGCAACCCGGACCACACAGCAGCGGCTGATCGAGAACGCATAAGCGGCGACTGAGGGTTCAGAACTGGAGATTTTCTTGATTACGCAAGAGTGTGCGGATTTCATTGTCCCACAAGAGATTGAAGACATCTTGGCGCATCGCGCTAGCCCTGCACCCACGCGCGTGCGGGAACTGCTTGTAAAGGCGCGCGAACAGCATGGACTCACAATGGAAGAAGTTGCGTGCCTTTCTTATGTTGAGAATCCTGAGTTGCTGAGCAATATCTTCTCGACTGCCAAGCAGATCAAGGAAGAGATCTACGGCTCCAGGCTGGTTCTCTTCGCGCCGCTCTACATCTCAAACCGCTGCTCGAATGAATGCACCTATTGCGCCTTCCGAGCGACGAACACTGAGATCCATCGGCGCACGCTCACTCAGGAAGAGATTGCCGAAGAGACGCGCATCCTGATCCGCCAGGGACACAAGCGGGTTCTCATGGTGGCCGGCGAAGCACTCCCGCCGCAGGGCTTTCAATACCTCATTGACAGCATTGCCACTATTTACAGCACACGAGTTGGCCCGGGTGAAATCCGCCGCATCAATGTGAATCTTGCTCCGCAAACAACGGAGCGTTTCAAGCAACTGAAGCAGGCCGAGATCGGCACCTTCCAGCTCTTCCAGGAGACTTATCACCGCCCCACGTATGCGCAGGTTCATCTGAAAGGAACCAAGAGCAACTACGATTGGCGCGCCACCGCATTCGACAGGGCGATGGAGGCCGGCATCGACGATGTTGGAATGGGTGTCTTGTTTGGACTCTACGACTGGCGCTTCGAAATCATTGCGATGATGCAGCATATTCGCCACTTGGAAGAAAAGTTTGGCGTCGGTCCGCACACCATCAGCTTTCCGCGCATTGAACCTGCTGTAGGCTCGGCGATTGCTTCCAAGCCTCCGTATGCCGTGAGTGACGCGGACTTCATGAAGATGATCGCAATCATGCGCCTCGCCGTGCCGTATACGGGAATGATCATGTCAACGCGCGAAACGGCAGAGGTGCGGCATGCAACGCTGGAACTTGGTATCTCGCAGATTTCGGCCGGCAGCCGCACCGATCCCGGCGGTTACAAGGATGGCGAAGGCGATCCTAACGGTAGCCAGTTTCAACTCGGCGACCATCGCACGGTTGAAGAGGTTGTCAGCGATGTTGTCTCACTCGGTTTCTTGCCGTCGTTCTGCACCGCCTGCTATCGCTTGGGCCGTACCGGCCTGGACTTCATGGATCTGGCCAAACCGGGAGAGATCAAGTATCACTGCCATCCCAATGCGCTTTCTACATTTCAGGAGTACCTTTGCGACTACGCCGGACATCGAGCTAAGTCAGCCGGCGAGAAGCTCATCTCGATCGAATTGCAACAGATGGATGGACAGCAGATTGCCTGCGCTTTGCCGATGTTGAATAAGGTTCGCCGCGGCGAACGCGATGTGTTTGTTTAGAAAATGGCGGATGAGGATTTGTGTGTGACCGCACTGACCCAAACCGATCTTCTCAAGTGGCTGCGCGAGCGCCGGCCCGCGCGCCTTCAGGAGTTGTATGCGAGGGCAAATGCCGTACGCAAAGAGCACGTCGGCGATGCCGTGCATCTGCGCGGTTTGATCGAGGTTTCCAGCCACTGCGTTCGGCAATGCATGTATTGCGGACTGCGGCAAGGCAATCGCGCCCTGCAGCGCTATCGCATGACACGGGAGGAGATTCTCGACTGCGCACGAGTGGCTGAACGGCTTGGCTACGGCACCGTCGTGATGCAGGCCGGTGAAGACGATCAACTCACCGCTAAGTGGATCGCGGAGGTTGTGCGCTGGATCAAGCGCGAGACAACGCTGGCGGTGACGCTCAGCCTGGGCGAACGCCGGCACGATGAGCTAAAACTTTGGCGCTCAGCGGGCGCAGACCGCTATCTGCTGCGCTTTGAAACCTCGGATGATAATCTCTTTCGCATGATTCATCCTCAGCGTTCCGCTGGCGGACCCAGTCGATTGACGCTGCTGCAGAAGTTGAAGAGCATGGGGTACGAGGCGGGGGGCGGTGTCATGGTCGGCATTCCCGGCCAATCCTACGAGAGCCTGGCCAACGATATTCTCATGTTTCATTCTCTCGATCTCGACATGATCGGCATCGGTCCCTATATTGCGCACTCCGCAACACCGTTGGGGACAGGCGCGCTGCGCCCGGCGATTGCGGCGTCAGAGCAAGTTGAAAGCAGCGAAGAAATGGTATACAAAATGATCGCTCTCACACGCATTGTATGCCCGGCCGCAAACATTCCGAGCACCACCGCGCTAGCCACAATCAACCGGATCGATGGGCGGAAGCTGGGTCTCAAGGCCGGCGCGAATGTTGTGATGCCGAATCTTACTCCGGTGAAGTATCGCCGCCTGTACGAGATTTATCCCGACAAGGCATGCATTGAAGAAAGCGCCACAGACTGCAATCAATGCCTGCGCGGCCAGATTCATTCGCTGGGCAGATTTGCAGGCCAGGGGCAGGGCGGACGGGGAGCGATTGAAAATATTTCGAGTGTATTGCCGGATGCTTCTTCGCGGCTTGTGCGGTTGCAGCAGTTATGAGGTGAACTATGCCGTCAGACGATGGATTTGTTGAAATTGTGGTTTGCCTCGGAAGTTCCTGCTTCGCGCGAGGAAATGCGGAGAATCTCGCGATCATCCATGAGCATATTCAGCGCCATGGATTGAACGCCACGGTTCGACTCACGGGCAGGCTCTGCCAGGACGAGTGCAGGCTCGGGCCTAATCTGACGATAGGCGGAGAGTTGCACCACGGCGTAACCGCTGCTCGATTGCGCGATCTTCTGCAACAGCCGGCCAAACCGCTAAAGGGAGAACATGAAACCGCTTAATCCCATCTACACCAAGGAGCGCGAGTGTCAGGATTGCCACAAGTGCATTCGCGAGTGTCCGGTAAAAGCGATTCGTGTCGAAGACGGTTATGCGCGCGTAGTGCCCCAGTTATGTATCATGTGCGGCAATTGCGTACTTGTCTGCCCCAGCAGCGCCAAGCGCGTCCGCGACGATCTGCCCAGCGCCAAGGCTTTGATGACATGCGGGCGCAAGGTGATCGCCTCGCTGGCGCCTTCGTTTGTGGCGCAGTATGCAGGGGCGCGTCCAGCGCAACTGATTCATGCGCTCAAGAAGCTTGGGTTTTATGCTGTGTCGGAAACCGCGCTGGGAGCGCAGCAGGTTTCGGCCGGAATCCATTCAATGATGCAAAGCGAGCCGAAAAAGATATGGATCTCTTCCGCTTGCCCTGTCGTTGTGGACTTCATCGGCAAATATCATCCCGAGTGCCAGTCCCACATCTTCGGCGTCCTGTCGCCCTTGCTGACGCATTGCAAGATGCTGCGCGCTCACTATGGCGATGAGATCGCGATTGTCTTTATCGGGCCCTGCATTGCCAAGAAGACAGAGGCCGAGCAGCACCCCGAGCTTCTTGACACAGTGCTGACCTTCGAGGATCTGGACAATTGGCTGATTGAAAAGGATATTGTCCTGACAAACGTCGTCGAGACGCCGTCCGATCGCTTTCAACCGGACGAGGCTGAGGAGGGCGCGCTTTATCCCATTGACGGCGGCATGGTTCCGGTTGTTGCCGGCAATCGCGAGGTTAATAGTTCGCAATACATGGCATTCTCAGGACTCTCCAATGTGGAGCAGGCATTGAAGGGCATCTCCGAGTGGAAGCCAGAGCACAACATCTTTTTTGAGCTGACAGCGTGCGCCGGATCCTGTGTGAACGGGCCGAAGGCGGCTCACAACACATCGGTTGCGCGCCGCCGCTATGAGATTCTCCACTACGCTAAGCCAGCCGGCGAGTTTCCGCGTAAGCTATCGCTGGGCATCGACCGGAAGTATACGGCTTCACCCATTGCACGCGACGAGTATAGTGAACGGCAGTTGCAGGATGCGTTGCGCACCGTGGGAAAGTACTCCGTCGAAGACGAGCTGAACTGCGGCGGCTGCGGGTACGATTCCTGCCGCGATTTCGCGCATGCATTGATTGCCAAGAACGCCGAGCGCATGATGTGCGCCACTTATACGCGCAAGCTGGCGCAAAAGAAAGCCAACGCGCTCCTGCGGAAAATGCCCTCGGCGGTTGTGATTGTGGACGAAGATTTAAAAATTATTGAGAGCAATTCCAATTTTGTGCATCTGTTTGCCGACCAGGACGTAGAGACTGCAAGTCTTGAAGGCAGTGCTCTAGACGCCGTGATCCCATTCTCCTATCTTTTCCGCCGCGTGCTCGACTCGGGCGAGGATATTGTAGGCCACGATATCCGCTACCAACGCAGTATTCTCAACACGAGTATCTTTACCATCGAGCCTCATTCAGTGCTGTGCGGGATCTTCCAGGACATAACCAAGCCCATCTTCCAGAAAGAGCAGATTATCGGGCGCGCCCGCGAAGTCATCCAGAAAAATCTGAAGACCGTGCAGCAGATAGCCTACCTTCTCGGCGAAAATGCCGCCGATTCAGAGATCATATTGAATTCGATTGTGCGCTCGTTCAGTCCGGAAGAAGTTGACGATAGCCATGACAAGGTGCAGCCGTGACCGGCACCGAGAGCTTTATCGAGGTCGATTCTTACCAGCGGGCCAAGCACGGCCAATTCATTTCAGGGGATGTTTTTCTCTCCCGCAAAGTCGAGCCTGAAGGCCGCATCATCTCAGTGTTGACCGATGGCCTGGGCAGCGGCGTGAAGGCCAGCGTCCTGGCTACCATAACGGCAACGATGGCCCTGAAGTTTACGGCCAGTGCAATGGATATTCACACCTCGGCCGAGATCATCATGGACACGCTGCCTATTTGCAGTGTGCGCAAGATCAGCTATTCGACCTTTACGGTTGTGGACATGGCCAGCACCGGCGAGACACGCATCATAGAGCACGGCAACCCTCCGTTCTTGCTGATTCGACCCAATGCCGAGCTGAGCATCGAGAAGACCGAGGTGCATCCCAAGCGATGGGAGGATCGCGTCATCAGCTTTTCCAACTTCAATGTGCAACGCGAAGATCGCATTATCTTTTTTTCCGATGGAATCTCGCAGGCGGGCATGGGAGAGTATCGCACGCCTCTTGGATGGGGCTTGAATAAAGTGGATCAGTTTGCTCGTGAAGAGATCGACCGGCATCCTCATGTTTCGGCCCGCGAGTTATCGCGCCTTCTGGTCGCAAAAGCGGAAGAAATTGACGGTCTGAGCGCAAAGGACGACATTACTTGCGGCGTGGTTTACTTTCGCAGCCCGCGCCAGTTGCTGGTGATGACCGGCGCTCCTTTCAATCGCGCGCACGATCAAGATCTTGCCAAAATGGCGGAGCGCACATCCGGGCGCAAGGTCATCTGCGGCGGAACGACGGCTAACATCATCTCGCGAATGCTCAACCGCTCGATTCAGATCGACATGCGGCAGCAACTGCATTCGAAGGTGCCACCGTCGGCAAGAATGGATGGCTTCGATCTGGTGACGGAAGGCACACTGACATTGGGAGAAGTGGCTCGCCTTCTTGAAGAGGGATTCGCACCGGAAGATATGAGGTTGAATCCGGCGGTTCGGCTTGCAACGATGCTGCTTGACAGCGACATTGTGAAGTTTGCCGTGGGCACCAGAATCAACGAAGCGCACCAGGACCCGAACATCCCGGTCGAGCTTGACTTGCGGCGCAACATCGTCAAGCGAATCGCGCAGCTCTTGGAAAGCAAATACATGAAACGGGCTCTCATCCAGTACCTATGAGAAATTACGATGCTTGCCGTAACGCCAATGCTTTGGTGCCGGATCGTTAGTATGCAGGCATTTACCGTATGCCGATGAGCGAACGATAGAGCGCCATCGCCGCGGGAAAAGGTTCCAGCGCGCGTTGAAAGATGCCTAGACTATATGCGATCGTGAGTCCGTAATTGGTGATGGGCACGCCAGCCTGCCGGCACTGAAGAATACGGCTTAACATCTGACGGCGATTCCACATACACGCGCCGCAGTGAATGACCAGCTTGTAATTGGGTAAATCGTCGGGAAAATCGCGGCTCTGCATCGTCACAAAATCCAGCTTGACGCCGGTGTACTGTGTCAGCCAGCGAGGAATCTTGACGCGGCCAATATCTTCGCCGATGGGATGATGCGTGCAGGCTTCGGCAATCAGCACGCGATCGCCAGAGCGCAGTTTCTCAACGGCCATGGTGCCTTCGACCTGCGCCGCAAGATCGCCTTTGAAGCGCGCCATGAGGATGGAGAAGCTGGTAAGCGGTACTTCAGGCGGCGTATCGGCGGCGACTTTGAGAAAGGCCTGCGAGTCGGTGACGACCAGTTTGGGCGGGGCCTTCAGGCGGTCGAGAGCAGTGCGCAGTTCGCGCTCCTTCACAACCATGCACAATGCATCGGAATCGAGCAGGTCGCGGATGGTTTGCACCTGCGGCAGAATGAGCCTGCCTTTGGGCGCTTCCTTGTCGATGGGCACCACCAGAATCGCTAGCTCTCCAGGGCCGACCAGGTCGCCGGCAATGGCGGGCGAATCAATGAAATCCGGCGGAGCCAGATCGAGCAGCGCCTCGCGCAGCTCAGTCAAGCCCTTCCCCGTCACCGCCGAGGCCTGCACTACGCTCAACTTGGCCGCGCGCAGCCGCTCTAACAGGACTTCATCCGGCGCAGTAACATCGCACTTGTTAAAGATAACTACTGTGGGAGTTTTCCGCGCCTCAAAGTCGCTTAACAGTCCCTCTTCAAACGCGCCCCAAACGCCCGGCTCAGCTACCAGCGCGGCAATCTCAGTCCGCTCCAGCGCCTGCCGTGTTTTCTCAACGCGCAGTGCGCCGAGGCTTCCTTCTTCGTCGATGCCGGCTGTATCGATGAAGAGCACCGGTCCCAGGGGCAGCAACTCCATCGGCTTCTCCACTGGATCGGTCGTGGTTCCGGCAACTTCAGAGACGATGGAAACCTGCTGCCGCGTGATGGCGTTCAGTAAACTCGATTTGCCCACATTGCGACGGCCGAAAAAGCCGATGTGCAAACGCAATCCTTTGGGGGTGGTGGTCATTTCGCCATCTCCTCACGCGCAGTCCGTTGAGGCGATCCCAACCGGCAAACCGCTTCCGGGCCGATCGCTTCATCAAACTCTGCTGCGTTCATCCATCCATTCTCGACTACAACCGCTCGTATAGTTTTATCCTGTTCCTTCGCAAAGCGCGCGGCCTCTCCCGCCCGCTCGTATCCCAGAACTGGAACCAGCGCCGTAGCGGCGGCGGTTGAGTTCTCAACGTGCGCGCGACAGCGCGCCTCGTCAGCCTCGATTCCATCCACGCAATAACGGCAAAGCAGATCGTCGGCGCGCGAAAGAATTTCGAGATTCTCCAGCAAACAATGCGCAATCAGCGGCAGAAAGGCATTCAGTTCCAGGCTGCCCGACGCGCAGGCCGTGCCGATCACGCTGTCGTTGCCCATCGCCAGCATCGCCGCCTGCGTTGCGGCTTCGGGAATCACGGGATTCACCTTCCCGGGCATGATCGACGAACCCGCCTGACGAGCCGGTAGGCGAATCTCACCAAAGCCCGCATCTGGGCCGGAGGATAGCAGCCGAAGATCCGTCGAAATCTTGATGAGAGAGACCGCGTGAGCCTTCAGAATTCCTGAGACCTCGACAAAGACATCGGTGTTCTGCGTTGCTTCGACCAGGTTTTCCGCGCGAGCAAATCCAATGCCGGTGAGCGCGCGTAACTGCTCCACTACACGGAAGATGAACTCCCGCGGCGCGGCAAGGCCAGTCCCAATCGCCGTTCCTCCCAGGTTCACCACGCGCAGCCGTTCCTCGCATTTGTAAATGCGCCAGCGGTCGCGGTTCATCGCTTCGGCATAGGCGCTCATCTCGCGGCCCAGCGTGGTCAGCACCGCGTCCTGGTATTGCGTTCGTCCCACCTTCACCACATGGGCAAAGCGCTTCTCGGCGCGCTGAAACGACTCCTGTAAGGCAACAATTTTGTTCTCCAACGTATGAAGGAGCCGAATTGCGGCCAACCGCAGCGCTGTCGGATAGGTGTCGTTGGTGGACTGATGCAGATTGATGTCGTCCAGCGGCGAAACGCGGCTGTAATGGCCGTGTTCCAGGCCCAGCAGCTCCAGCGCGCGATTGGCCAGCACCTCGTTGACATTCATGTTGGTGCTGGTTCCCGCACCGCCCTGCAATGCATCCACGACAATCTGCGCATCGAGCAGGCCTTCGCTCAATTCGCGGCAAGCGCGCTCGATGGCCGTTCGCTTTGCATCATCTTTCGACCAGGCGCCCAACGCGCTGTTGGTCAATGCGCAGGCAAGCTTCACGTCGCCAAAAGCCCGCCCAAGCGCCGGATGCACTGGCCGCCCCGCCAACAGAAAATTCTCAAGAGCCCGTGCCGTGTGAATGCCGTAGAGCACATTGACGGGCAGTTCGCGTTCGCCTAATGAATCACTTTCTATTCGCTGCTGTTGGCTCATGCTTCCTCTCCGCTTGCCCGCTCATCTTATTGTCCACCCACAGAGTGCGAATAACATAATGAACGCCATTCACTTGAGATGAACGCAGGCCGCTACGGAGTCGTTCTGCACGTCCAGACCGGCACGATGCGCTAGCAATATATGAATATCGATCCAACTCCGGCATCGCGTGCAAAAAACAAAGTCGCGGCTTTGTAACAGGGCATGGCTTCAGCCGTGCCGCAAGAACCCTCTTCTAATTTGATTGGGCTTCAGCCCTTGTGTGAGAACATGTTGCAGAAAATAAAGATGACAGGGGCTAAAGCCCGCTTTCGATTTTTCCTTCTGCCGGAACGGCTGAAGCCGTGCCCTGATACAAAACGACGCCATGATCTTCGCACAGGATTACGTGCCGGAGCAAAGTTAATATTCATCTTGCAATACTTCCATTTCTCCTCCTCCTGCGCATTCGGTGTGGAAGCCCTTTTGAAGGAGATCTGAAAAGCGTGCTCCAAGGCTGTCGCCAGTGGATTCTCATAATCAACAAATGCGTCACGAGCAAGAGCGATTCTGTAGCAAGAACATGACTGTTGAGCGCCAGAATCCTGCCCGCGAGTCCGCAGATCAACCTTGGGCGCCCAGCCGTCATCCTGTGATCAAGCTTCCGCCTCGATTCAACTTCCCTCCACCCAGCGTAAAGCCCGATTCGCTATGATAGTTCCGCGATGGCAAATATACTGGATTTCAAAGGCAGATGGGCGCTGGTCACCGGGGCCAGCGCGGGAATCGGCGCGGCATTGGCGCGGGAGCTGGCGGTGCAAGGCGCCAAACTTATCCTCACCGCGCGCCGCAAGGATCGGCTTGAGGCGCTGGCTGTCGAGCTCGCGGCCAAGGGAACCGAGACGCGCATCGTCGGCGCCGACCTGAACGATCCCGCCGCGCCCGAGCAGATCTTCGCCGCCACCGAGGGCGCCGGCCTCGCCGTGGACATTCTGGTCAACAATGCCGGTCTGGGCCAGTACGGCCACTTCGCCCAAAGCAGCGTCGACCAGGAGCTCAGCCAGGTCCGCGTCAACTGCGAAGCTGTCGTTCGCCTGACGCGCCTTTTTGTGCCGCGCATGGTCGAGCGCCGCCGGGGCTGGGTGCTTGTGCTGGCCTCGACGGCCAGCTTCCAGCCGGTGCCGTACATCAGCACCTATGCGGCCACCAAGGCCTTCGATCGCTTCTTTGCTCTCGGGCTGGCAGCCGAAGTGGCTCGCTTCGGCGTCAAGGTAACGGCGCTATGCCCCGGACCGACTGAGAGTGAGTTTGTGGATGTGGCAAACGGCACCCCGCTCAAAGGCCGCGCCATGCAACCGGCTGCCGACGTGGCCCGTCAGGGTGTGGCCGCATTGGCTCGCGGCCAGCGGACGATTATTCCCTACTTCGGCGGCAGGTTCAACGCTTTACTGGTCCGCGTCTTACCCGTCGGCTTGATTACTCACTATATCGAGAAGGCCGCGCGACCGGCCGAAAACGTCCTTTAGGAAACCTCTGATTAAGTCAATGTTTTGAAAGGGCACGACTTTAGTCGTGCCGCAAACGCAATAGAATGAATATCGGGCTTTAGCCCCCGAGGGAAGTCTTTTGGAGAAACGAACTTGTTCAGAGCTTCCTTTAGACGGCCAGCCTCTTTTTCAGGCCTCGGCCATTCCGGGGAGGAAGACCTCAAGGCGGTTCTTCCCCTTCGCCTTGGCGCGACTTAGGGCGATATCCACTTTCTTCAGCAACTCCTCGGCATCCAGCTCTCCGGGGGCGGCAACGCAAACTCCAATGCTGACACTCACCGTCAATTCGTCATGGGCAAATGGAACGGGGGCTGCGAGCAGCGGCAGGAGCTTTGTGGCAACATTTTCAGCGGCATGGGGATCGATCAGATCGGGGAGCAGGACGACGAACCCATCGCCTCCCATCCTGGCCACCGTATCGCTCTTGCGCACAGCCTGGAGGATGCGCCCTGCCGTGACGCGCAAAACTTCGTCGCCGGCGTGGTGGCCGCGCGTATCGTTGATGTGCCTGAACCTGTCGATGTCCAGCATCAGGAGCGCCAGGCCCGCACTATGGCGCTTCGCGGCCTCCAGCGCGACACCCAGCCGGTCTTCCAACACCAGGAGCGTCGCCAGGCCCGTCAGGGCGTCTTGCTGGGCCAGTTGGAGGCATCGCTCTTCACAGAGGCGGATGCGCCTTCTGAGGATCGTCACCCAGCCCAGCGCAAGCAAAATGCCGCACAGCGCCAGCGTCAGCGGCAAACTCGCATGAACCGGCATCCACCACGAGGGCTGTTGAACCACAATCAAATCTGCGGGGGAACGCATAAGAGCAGAAATAATTTCGTGCATGGCCCTTTCGACTCCCAACGTACGTCGCTCCTCATCGATCTTGACGCAAGAGATTCCATTGATCCGGAGGGCGCTCCCGTCATTTTACATGCATCTCCGCCTTAAACCGCCACCGTAAAGCTATCCTCGACGCGCGTCACAGCGTGATAGAGTGTGTCGCGCTCCACGGGAATCCGCCCAGCCTCGGTGATCAGGCGGCAAAGCTCCTTGCGAGTCATTCCCTGCGGCGTCGTCGCGCCGGCGTCGTGGTAGATCTTCTCCTCGATCACCGTCCCATCCAGATCATCGGCGCCAAAGCGCAAAGCGATCTGTGCAATCTTCGGCGTCAGCATCTGCCAGTAGGCCTTGATGTGCGCAAAGTTGTCCAGCAGCAGCCGGCTCACCGCGATCTGGCGAATGTCGGTCAGCCCTGTCGTCACGGGCAGATGGTCGAGCAGCGTGTTCTCGGGATGAAAGGCCAGCGGAATGAAGGTCTGAAAGCCGCCGGTCTCGTCTTGAAGCTCCCTGAGTTTGAGCAGATGATCGACGCGGTCCTCATCGTTTTCAATGTGCCCGTAGAGCATCGTCGCGTTCGATTTGAAGCCCAGCTTGTGGGCCAGCCGCGCCGTCGTGAGCCACTCCTCGCCGTCGATCTTGTGGTCGCAGATGATGGAGCGCACGCGCGGGGCGAAGATCTCCGCTCCGCCGCCGGGCATCGAGTCCACGCCGGCCTCGCGCAGCTTGATCAGCGTCTGCTCGATGGAGAGCTTGGCCCGCCGCGCCAGGTACGCAACCTCGACCATGGTGAAAGCCTTGACGTGCACCTTGGGAAAGCGCTCCTTGAGGCCGCGCACCAGGTCGAGAAAGTACTCGAGGGGCAGGTCGGGATGCAGCCCGCCGACGATATGGAACTCGGTGACCGCCTCGGAGTAGCCGGAGGCCGCCGTCTGCCAGGCCTCTTCAAGCGCCATCGTGTAGCCGGCCGGGTCGCCCTTCTTGCGTCCGAAGGCGCACAGCTTGCAGGCCGCCACGCACACATTCGTCGGGTTGATGTGACGATTGATGTTGAAGTAGGTCACGTCGCCGTGCAGCCGCTCGCGCACATGGTTGGCCAGCCAGCCCACTGCCAGCACGTCCGGCGAGCCGTAAAGCGCAAGGCCATCGTTCGCTTCAAGCCGTTCGCCGGCCAGCACCTTGGCTGCAATCGGCTCAAGGCGCGGGTCGTAGCTGCGAAAGGCGTGGCTCCGAATCGGGGAAGGTTGGCGGGAATCCACAGTCTCAGCCTGCATACTTCGATGATACAGAAAAACGTCATCGCCCGGTCGAGAACGGCTCCACGACCTAAATCCCCGGTCCCTGCGGCTCAATCAGAACGCCATCGTAGAGCGAGGCCGCGACCAGCCGGTCGCCCGCCGCGCGGATCAGCGCCACGGCGTAACCCGTTTGCCTCCACTGCCAGCGCAGCGTCTTGGGATCGATGGAGTAGACCTGGTCGCTCGTGCGTGAACTCACCAGCACCCGGTTCATGGCCGCATCGTAGTAAATGTCGTCCACATCGCGGAAGGGAAGCCGCTCGATCCACAACCAGGTCTTGCCCTTGTCGCGCGAGAAGTAGACCCCCTCGCGCGCGCCCAGCCACAGCGTTCCATCCGCCGAGAAAGCAACGCGATGGATGCGCGTGAGCATGGTGGGAATGGCCATCGGCATCCAGGTTGCGCCTGAATCGGTGGACAAAACCACTCCATCGGGGCGGGCTGCGGCCATCGACGCTCCGCGCGAGGTCACGGAGAGGTATTCGTTCGAGCCCATCACCGGGCCGCCCTGCCAACTGGCGCCGCGGTCGCGGCTGGTGAGCAGGCCGAAACCGGTCGCGGCCAGCCAGACGTCGCCGGTCAGGTCCAGTGCATTCACGCGGCTCTGCAGGTCAAAGGCCGGTTCTTTCACTTGCTTCTCGACATTGACGTGTTGTCCGTAGTGGGTCTCGGTGGCCGTCTTCAGCCTGGTATTGGCGATGGTGTTCCTCGGCTGCCAGAGAGGCTTGCCGCCCTCGGGTCCAGCCTCCAGGGAAAAGATGCCGTGACTGGTTCCGGCCAGCACCGTTCCATCCGCCGCCTGAGCCAGGACGAAGACATCGCGCCCGTCGAGCCCGCCGCCCTGCCCATCGCCGAGCTGCTCCCAGCTCCCGCCTCCATTGTTGGAGACAAAGACGCCGCCATAGCTCTTGTCGTTGACCACGCCCGCGTAGAGCCGCGCCGGATTGGCGTGGTCCACCAGAAGCGCCGCGACCTTCCGGCTTGAAAATCCCTCGTTCGCTTCGATGAAGCTCGCCCCCCCGTCGCTGCTTGCCTGTACGCCGCCGCGATCGGTCGCCAACAAAACATGCTCCGAGTTCTCAGGATCGACAAAGACGTCGTTCACAACCACGTCCGGACCGGTCATGCGTTCAAAGTGCTTGCCGCCGTCCAATGTCTTGTAGAGCCCTTCGGTAGTCCCCGCATAGACCACCTCTCGATTTTCCGGGTCCTGCATCAGGACGCGCGTGCGCCGCGCCGTAGCCGGTATGCCCTGGATCTTGTGGAAGAGCTCGCCGCTGCTTTCGCTCTTGTAGATTCCGCTGCACGCGCTCAAGTAAACGGTCTTCGGACTGGCTGGATCGATGACGATCGAGAAGACGTCGGAGTCGTCGATCAGCCCTTTTTTGATGTTGTGCCAGGTTTTGCCGCCGTCGGCCGTCTTCCAGGGCAGGTGCCAAGTGCCCGCGTAGACGATATTCGGGTCCTCGGGGTCAACGGCCAGCGACTCGATCTCGTGTATCTCGCGGCTGCTCGGCGGGCTGATAGGATTCCAGGATGAACCCCCGTCGCTGCTGCGGAAGACCCCCTTGAGGGTTCCAACAAAGAGCAGCTTGGGGTTCGAGGGAGCCTGCGCCAGGGAGAAGACCGACTGGCCGCGCAGAGCCTCTACCGGCTGCCAATGCCTGCCCCCGTCATGGCTGACCCATAGGCCGCCGTCGCGCTGCTCGGCCCTCCATCCACCGGCGAAGACGACGGATGGATTCGCCGCATCCACAAGGATATTGTCCACGACAACGTCTTCCGTTGGGTCCAGACGCGCCAGGCGATGCCAGGAAACACCTTGATCGAGGGATTCGTAGATCCAGCTATTGGTGGTGCCCAGATAAAGATGATTGTGCTCGCCTGGAACAGCGGCCAGGGCGCGCGCATCGCCTCCCGGAGGGCCGACCGAGTTCCAAAGCGCCTGCGCCGTCGGCTCCTGAGCCGGGCTCGCAACCGGAAGCAGTGCAACAGTGAGCGCCAGGACCCCACACCGGCTAAGAAAACCAAGGCAAATCCGCAAACAGCTCATGGAACGAATAAAGCTCCCCAATCCAAAAGAAGAGTATACGGAAGGCAGGCGCCGGAGAACGAAGAGGCCGGCCGGCGAACCGGCCTGCCTCAAAGAACCACAGAAGGAGTGTCGAGTGCTTGAGCTTCCTGCCAGTGCGGACCAGACGGCTCGCACTGGCGGCGAACTCAACTATTAGGCTGCAGCCTTGGCGGCAGCGTGCTTCTTCTTATGCTCCGGCTTCGTACCGGGAACCGGGATGGGTTTGCGCGTCAGCTTCTTCACGCCGCTCTCCGCTACCGGTAAGGTTCCCTTCACGTCGTTGTCGAAGGTTGCGCCAGCGGGCACCAGGTAGTTCTCTACCGACTGGCTGTCCGACGTGCCTGTGCGAACGATGATGCGAGAGGAGTCAATGCCGCTTTGCTCCTCGTTCACCAGGTAGTCCTTGGTATTGACGGCGCGCTCTGCGGCCAGGTCTTCAAGCTTGGCGCGCTTGTTCTTCGGCGGCGTCTTCTCCTTGCCGTTGGCTTCACCCACGACCACAACCGTTGCGGTTGGATCGTTCTTGAGAGCGTCGGTCACCTGATCCAGGCAGGCCTTGGCTTCGTTGTCAACGCGAGCCGGTCGCTGCTTATCCTTGGTAAATGTGATGGGGCACAGAGCGCTGGCATGCGGAATCGGCTTGACGTAAGGCTTGGTGATGGTCACGCTGGTGCCGGCGCTTGCAGTCTGCCCAAGGTCGTCGGTAACGGTGCAGTTGATGGGAACATCGCCCGTTGGAGCGCCGGTCGAATCGTAGGTCGCCGTGGTGCCGCTGCCATTGACGGCGCCTGCTCCCGGCGTAACCGAGTAGCTATAAGTCAGTGGGCGGTTCTGCGGGCTAACTCCGGTCGCGGTGACCGTGCTCTTGTCGCCCGGATTGATGGTGCTGGGGATAGCTGCGCAGGTAAGGGTCGGAGGTTCGAAGGCCCTGACCTTGAAGCTGGTTGTGCAGTCGGCGGTCTGGCCAGTCCTAAGGCCTTCCTTGCCAGGCTTGCCCTCCTTCACCTCGGCCTGGACCATGTACGTGCCTGCCTTCAGCGAAGCCGTGGACACACTCGCCGTCTCTCCGTGGCCAGTTACCCCGGGTCCCGACCAGGTATAAACCGTATTCAGTTTCGGATCGAGATACGCGGGAGTAGCGTTCACCGTCACCGGGTCACCAGGGAAGACCGTATCCGGGGTGGCATAGCAAGTCAGGGCTATCGGAGGCGGCGGCGCGCAGCCACCGGCGCCAAGTACAACCCCGGCGCTCAGCTTGAGCCCGTTGATCTTCTCATCGTCGCCCCAGATAAAAATATTCTGGTTGTAGTGGGAGATTCCGGAGTCGGCGTGAAGATACTCGTAATCCACCTGAAACAGGCGAACCGCCAGGTTCGTCGAGTGACGGTTAGAGCACAACCCGTTATAGTCCAGCGCGCCGCCGGCGGTCATTCCCCAGCCCCAGGTATATGGCTCATGGTCTGGACCGTCGACGTAGACAGCTCCTGCAAGAGCATGCACGACGGGAGTGATGTACTTATGCGGGCGGCGATAGACCAGGCCCGGCTCCAGCGTCCAGATGCCGCTATTGCTCGAGCCTTGGTTCGAGGCGCCGGTATTGGTAAACAGATCGTGCTCGCCCGACTCGACCTGGATTCCCCAGTGGCGGCTGTAGAAGTAGGAAAGGCTTTCCGTAAGGCCCTTTTTCTCCACCTCGAAGTTGAACGGAAGAATTTGGCCGTAGGGCTGGAGCGCATGAACTGTATCATAGGGCGCAAAGAAACTGTAACCGATAAAGATATCCCACTTCGGAGCTTGAGGCTCCGCCGGGGTTCCCTTTGCAGCCGGCGTAACCTGGGCCGACAGGGCGACAGGCATCAATGCCGCCGCTCCCAGCACAAGAACCCAGCTCAATGACTTCGAAACACGTGCAAACATGCGCTTTTTCCTCCGCAATCAAGCTGAATGGACAAATGACGGCGGCAGCCTGTGAACACAGACTCCTGTTTGGACTGGTTTGACCTTGCCCCCATGCCTAGAAAACACCGTAAAGTGTCTACACAGCTTTATCAAACGTACCATAGGACCAAATCCATTAGCGGTTTTTTTCAAAGGGTTACACTACTTGGCACGTTACAGATCGTGGCCTGCCAAAGGTTACTTCGGTAATTTTATGCCCGTAAGGCCTAAGACCTCTATCGCCGAAGAGTGGAAGGAGTTTTGGATTCGGGGTTTCCAGCGAGGTGGCGCAAGCGGTTAAAAGCTCAAAATAGCGGCGACGGAACCTCTTCTCTTCCATCCGCGTAGAATAAAGAGCGATGAAGGGCTTTCGCCGCGCATCTCTGATCGTTTTTCTGCTGCTTCTGGCCGCGTTCGCAGGCTTCTCCCCCGCCGCAGCCCGGGCCGAGCGCGTCGAGGATCTGCCCCAGCCCACCGACTACGTGAGCGACTACGCCCACGTGCTCTCGCCCGAGGCCGTTGCGCGGCTGGATAGCATCTGCGGCCAACTGGATCACTCGCAGGCCAATGCGCAGATCGCAGTAGTGACCATCCATAACCTGGACGGCGATGACGCGGCGGACTATGCAAACAAGCTGGAAGACAAATGGAAGATGGGCCGCAAGGGTTCGGACCGCGGCGTACTGGTTCTGCTGGCCGTCGACGACCACAAGTACCGGATTGAGCCGGGCTATGGGCTGGAGGGAATTCTGCCCGACGGCAAGGTGGGCGACATGGGCCGCGCGATGGTGCCTTATCTGCGCGCCAGCGACTATGACGGCGCCATAACCGGAGCGGTGGGCGAAGTGGCGCAGGTAATTGCTGCCGACGCCAAGATTTCACTGGACGAACAGCCGGTGACGGCGGTACAACCGGCGAGCCATGGTTCAACGGTGGGCAATGTAATTCTCTTCTTTGTGTTGTTGATCTTCTTTGGCGGTTTCTTTATTCTGCGGCTTCTACTGAGTTTTGGTCTCTTGGGCGGCTGGGGACGGGGCCCTTGGATCGGCGGCGGATGGGGTGGAGGCGGCGGTGGCTTCGGCGGTGGCGGCGGGGATTCCGGCGGCGGTTTTGGCGGGTTTGGCGGTGGCAGCTTTGGCGGCGGCGGCGCCGGTGGAAGCTGGTAGGTTCTTCAGGTTTCAAATGTTGAGGCATCCTTAAGTGGAGGCCGGAGGAGAACAGGACCGTATGAGCAAGGGATTTTGGATTGGACTAGGCGTTGTGGGCGTTCTGGTGTTGGCCCTGCTGATGGGCTTTGGCAGCTACGTGAGCGCCCGGAACCAGATGGTCGAGAAGGACCAGGCCGTAAAGGCCAAGTGGTCTGAGGTGGACGTGCAACTTGAACGGAGGGCCGACCTGATTCCCAACCTGGTGGAGACCGTCAAGGGTTTTACCAAGGAGGAGAGCACGGTCTTTGGCGACATTGCCAATGCGCGCGCGGGCATGTTGAATGCGCAGGGGCCGCAGGCGAAGATCGCGGCCAACGGGCAGCTCGATTCCGCTTTGGGCCGCCTGCTGATGGTCGCGGAGCGCTATCCGATATTGCTCTCCAGTGGGCAGTACATGCGCTTGCAAGATGAGCTGGCGGGTACCGAGAACCGCATCAGTGTAGCCCGCAAGCGCTATAACGACGCCATACAGGAGTACAACACCTTCATACTTCAGTTCCCCAACAACATTTGGGCGGGCATGGCAGGTTTCAAGGAGAACACCGCCTACTTTGCAGCCAGTGAAGCCGCGCGAACCACACCCGCGGTCAAGTTCTGAGTTTCGGCTCGGGAGCTCTCACCCGCATGAGCTGAGCGGAGACGCCGGGCACGCGTATTATTATTCATCATGAAACACAAGAGGCCCGGCGAAAGCCGGGCCTCTTGTGTTGAGAAACAAACAACCGCATCAGCTACTCTGCCGCCATCTCCTCGGCTTCGCCTTCCTGGCGCATCAGCTCCAGTTCGCGCTCGGCCGCCTCGATCTCCGCTGTAACCTCCTGCTGCACGCGGGCCGCCGCTTCCTCCAGCTCCGGCGAGAGCTGGACGTTGCGGTAGTACTCCAGGCCCGTGCCGGCGGGAATCAGCCGTCCCACGATCACGTTCTCCTTCAAGCCGCGCAGGTTGTCGATCGCGCCGTTGATGCCGGCCTCGGTAAGCACGCGCGTCGTCTCCTGGAAGCTGGCCGCGGAAACCCAACTGTCGGTCGAGAGCGAGGCCTTGGTGATGCCCAGCAGCAGCGGACGCCCGATCGCCGGACGGCCCCCAAGAGCGAGCACCCGCTCGTTCTCTTCGCGAAAGCGGAACTTGTCCACCTGCTGCTCGAGCAGGAAGTTGGTATCGCCCACTTCGTCGATCCGCACCCAGCGCAGCATTTGGCGCACAATCACCTCGATGTGCTTGTCGCTGATGGCCACGCCCTGCAGACGGTAGACCTCCTGGATCTCGCTCACCAGATAGCCCTGCAACTCCTTCTCGCCCAGCACGGCCAGAATGTCGTGCGGGTTCAAGGGGCCGTCCATCAACGGATCGCCGGCCCGCAGGCGCTCGCCTTCCTGCACGTTCACGTGAATGCCGCGCGGCACCGAGTATTCCTTTTCGTCGCCGTTATCGGCCGTCACATAGATCTTGCGCTGGCCCTTGGCAACTTCGCCAAAGCGCACCACGCCGTCGATCTCGCTGATGATGGCCGTCTCGCGCGGTTTGCGCGCTTCGAATAGCTCCACGACGCGCGGCAGGCCGCCGGTGATGTCCTTGGTGCGCGTGCTCTCCTTGGGAATCTTGGCCAGCACGTCGCCCGGACCCACTTCCTCGCCGTCCTGAATCATCAGGTGAGCGCCGCGTGGCAGCAGATAGCGCTTGTGGGCCTTTGCGTTCTTCACCACGAACGCCGGCTGCCGCTTCTCGTCCGGCGCGTCGGCCACCACCCAGCGCGAGAGGCCGGTCACTTCGTCCACCTCTTCGTTGAGCGTGATGCCTTCCTGCAAGTCCTTGAACTGCACCGCTCCGCCGATTTCGGTCAGGATCGAGTAGGTGTACGGATCCCACTCGGCCAGCACCTGGCCCAACTTCACCGCGTCGCCGTCCCTCACCTTGAGGCGCGCGCCGTAGACCACCTGGTAGCGTTCTTTCTCGCGGCCGCGCTCGTCCTGAATGGCCACCGAACCGGAGCGGTTCATCGCCACCAGCTCTTTCTCCCGGCTCTCTACCGTATTCAGATTGATAAAGCGCACGTAGCCGTTGTTCTTGGCGTCCAGGCGCGACTTGTCGGCGACGCGGCTAGCCGTGCCACCCACGTGGAAGGTACGCATCGTCAACTGCGTTCCGGGCTCGCCGATGGACTGC
>Ga0182013_10001229_pt1 | contig 35301 bp, 28 predicted proteins | sample 612S2MmetaG_FD_120487 | JGI IMG/M metagenome (GOLD analysis project Ga0182013, IMG submission 120487) | Permafrost microbial communities from Stordalen Mire, Sweden - 612S2M metaG | ecosystem: Environmental > Terrestrial > Soil > Wetlands > Permafrost | place: Sweden: Stordalen | collected... | reverse complement strand
GGGCTTCGATTTGAACTCGGGATGGAACTGGCAGCCGAGGAAGTAGGGGTGGCCGGGGATTTCTACGATCTCGACGTAGGTGGCGTCGGGGGTGGTGCCGCTGATGCGTAGGCCGCCGCCGGTGAGCAGGGCTTCATACTCGCGGTTGAACTCGTAGCGATGGCGGTGGCGTTCGCTGATCTCCGTCGCGCCGCCGTAGGCGCGCGAGGCGAGCGAGTCTTCCTGCAGGACGCAGGTCCACGCGCCCAGGCGCATGGTGCCGCCCATCTCTTCGACGCCGAGCAGTTCGCGCAGCTTGTAGATAATGCGGTGCTGGCTGGCGGGATCGAATTCGCTGGAGTTGGCATCTTTCAATCCGCAGACGTTGCGGGCAAACTCGATGCAGGCGGTCTGCATGCCCAGGCAAATGCCGAAGTACGGCACCTGGTTCTCGCGTGCGTAGCGAATGGCGTTCAACATGCCCTCGATGCCGCGCTTGCCGAAGCCGCCGGGTACGAGGATTCCGTCGAAGCCTTCTAACTGATGCTCATAGCTTTTGTCGTCCGGAGTCTTCGATTCGAGGCCCTCGGCTTCAATCCAGGTAACGCTGAGCTTGAGGTTCTGGGAGATGGCGCCGTGGGTAAGAGCTTCTTTCAGCGACTTGTAGCTGTCTTCGTACTCGACGTACTTGCCGACGATGGCGATTTTGACATCGTCTTTGGGGTGGTAGCAGCGATCGACCAGGTCTTTCCACGCGGCGAGGTTGGCTTCGGGCGCTTCCTTGTGGAGGTACTTGAGGATCAGCGCATCAAGCCCCTCGTCGGCGAAACGGAGCGGGACTTCATAGATGGAGGGAACGGTGGTTGCCCCCACGACAGCGCGCTCTTCCACGTTGCAGAAGGCGGCGATTTTCTGTTTCATCTCGCGGCTCAGGTTACGGTCGGAGCGGCAGAGCAGGATGTCGGCCTGGATACCGATGCTCAACAGTTCCTTCACGGAATGCTGCGTTGGCTTGGTTTTGAGCTCCTGCGCGGCGGCGATCCAGGGAACGAGAGTGAGGTGCACGAAGACGGTATTTTCACGGCCGAGTTCCTGGCGCATCTGGCGGATGGCTTCAAGGAACGGGAGGGACTCGATATCGCCGACTGTGCCGCCGATCTCGACGATGGTGACGTCGGCGCCATTCGACGAGACCTTGCGCATGGCGTTCTTGATCTCGTTGGTGACGTGGGGGATAACCTGGACGGTTTTGCCGAGGTAGTCGCCGCGGCGCTCCTTCAAAATGATCTGCTCGTAGATGCGGCCGGTAGTGAGGTTGTTGTCGCGCGAAAGCGGGGCGTGGGTGAAGCGCTCGTAGTGGCCGAGGTCGAGATCGGTCTCGGCGCCGTCGTCGGTGACGAAGACCTCTCCATGCTGGAAGGGCGACATGGTCCCGGGGTCGACGTTGAGGTAGGGGTCGAACTTCATCAGGTTGACCCGGAGGCCGCGGCTCTCGAGCAGGCAGCCGATGGAAGCAGCCGCAAGGCCTTTACCTAAACTGGACACAACTCCGCCCGTCACAAAGACATACTTTGCCGACATCGCCGCAACCTCGCTTTTGAATTGTTGGGATTGGCCGTACCAGGGGTGCACAATCAAGTATGGCAGAGATTGCGGCATGATGGAAACAGGAAAATCGCCACAGCGGCAATTTGGCAATCTGGTGGTACTCCGTGTCGGCGTCCTCTCCGCATGAATATTTCCGACTGTGGGAAACAGGCCGCAATGCGCGATCGCATTGAAGTGCTGCAAACCGATATCACCACGCTGGCAGTGGATGCGATTGTGAACGCGGCCAATACGTCGCTGCTGGGCGGCGGTGGCGTGGATGGAGCGATTCATCGTGCGGCCGGACCGGAGTTGCTGGCGGAGTGCCGCACGCTGCACGGTTGCGAAACGGGTGAGGCCAAACTGACGCAGGGCTACAGGCTGCCGGCGCGATTTGTAATTCACACGGTGGGCCCGGTTTGGTCTGGAGGCGGGCGTCGCGAGCCGGAGCTGCTGGCGAGCTGTTATCGCAGTTGCTTCGCGATCGCGCGCGAACAGGGCCTGCGCAGCCTGGCGTTCCCGGCCATCAGCTGTGGCATCTATCGCTTTCCTGTTGACCAGGCGGTTGAGATCGCTATGCGCGAAACGCTGGCCGAGCTCCGCTCAAACGATAACGTTGGAAAGGTCAAGTTCGCCTGCTTCGGCGATGAAGTGTACTCAGCCTACGGGCGCGAGTGGGCAAAACTCGCGCACCAATGACCGCGGCCTACTTCAACTGGACCTTGACCACCACGTCGGAGTCGAGATCGATCTCGGTTTTAATGCCACGCAGAGCGCTTGTCCAGTCAGGATTTGTGAGGCGTCCCAGCGTCACCCCTGGGAGGGTGCTTCCGATCGGAATATCGTATTCGTCACGCTTGCCCTGCTTATCGCCGCCCGTTGCGGGGTCAAGACCGACCGTGGAACCGGCACCGCCGCGGCCCATCACGGAGTTAAACCCGATGCTGCTTTTCGGTCCCATGCTGGGGCCCATAGCCATCACCAACCCCTGCATGGGGATGGCCGCGCCGCCCTTGGGCTCGATCTGATCAAACCGGAAGATGAGCAGCGAATTGCCGTCGCCATCCTTTTTCGATTTGGCGCCGGCCACCTTTCCAGTCAGCTTCGATCCCTTGGGAATTTCGGTTCCGTCGGGCAGCTTTGCCGCTTTGACTATTTTGGCCGTGATGGTGTCGCCGGGCTTGGCAGTTCTGCTGCTTAGATTCTCAGCGAGTTTGGCCACCAGCATCGGGCCGGCTGGAGTTTGAGAACTTGTCGCCGCCGGCGCCGGATGATCGGGGGTTTGCGATCTTCCAAACATCGAAAAATTGCTGGAACCAAGAATGAGAAGCGTCGCAACGGTGAGGATTTCTCTACGCGAGTGATTCATGGATCCCTCTTTTCATGGATTCGCCTGAACTTTGGCCGCCGCGAAGCTTTGCGCACAGCCCGCCTGTAATTCTCCGTAGATGGTCCGAGAAAGTCAAACCAGATCCGTGCGCTGAATTTCAGTTGGGCTGAGCGCGAAAATCCTGTAATCAGACGGCGCTAGAAGTTGAAGGTGAGTTTAGCAGTGAGGGCGCGGGGGCTTACGTAATGCGTTCCGCTGAAGGTCGACAGGAAGTTGTAGAGCGCGTACTTGTCCGTGACGTTGATTGCCGTCAGATCGAGATTGACCTTATAGCGATCGGCATGGAAGATGTTGTCTTTGCCCAGCGTGGCATCGAACAGATCGCGCGGCAGAATGCGTTGCGGATTGTGGTCGTTGTCGCCGGCATTCATTGCCGGAATCTTCACCAGCGACGAAGAGTACTCTGATGCCGGGCAAATCACGGGCAGAGGACGACCCGGGGTCGCCTTCATGCCTTCGCACTCGAGACCGGCCTGGAACTCTTCATCGGCGGTGAGTCCGCCGAGACTGACAGCAGGCTGGCCGTTGAGAAGCGTCGACGTTGCGCCGCAAGCGCTGTTGGGATCGTTCGACAACGGGTTGTAGCAAGGCACCGAACCAGCGACCTGGCCTGAATCGTAGCGCCAGTTGAAACCACCCCATAGTCCGCTCAGGAATTTGACGCGCGAGAAGGTGTACTGTCCGTGCGTTTCCTGATTGAACTTCTCATCGTGATCGATGCGGAAGGGCAGCCCGGATTGGCCGACAGTCGCGCCTGCTCCAGCAACCTGGGGCGGGAAGAATCGCGCGGCCACCGAGGACATGACGCTATAGGCGCTGAAGCCGTGGAACTCCGGGGCTTCAACATGCAGCGCGTAGCCCGGGATTTTGGAGTTGTGCCAGTCGATGGGGAAGGTAATGGGCGTGTTGCCGAGAACGCTGAAGTCGAACGCGTTGTGGGTGTACTTCCAGATGTATTCGCCGCTCACCACGACGCGCTTGCCAAAACCCTGCTGGAAGCCGGCGTGAAACTCGTTGCGGAAACCCGGCTGGAGTGTGCCGGCGACTCCCGAGGTGCAGTTGAGCAGCGGAGCGAGGACCGTATTGGAGCAACCTTCGCTTGAGAGCACAAGATTTTCGTTGAACGGCGTTTCGAGGGTGCGCGCATACGAAACGCGCAGCACACTGTTTGTGGGCTTGACGTTATAGGCAACGCCGAGACGCGGCTGGGTCTGGTTGGCGTGGGTCAGTCCGTTGTAGATATCTTCGCGAAGGCCAAGGTTGAAGAGCCAGTTCTTCAGCTTGATCTGATCTTCAAGGAACATTCCCAGTTCCTTGACGTCGGTGTGCCCGAAATATCCATAGTAGGAACCACCGCGCGTGAGGTCGTAACGAGCGAGAACGGGGAGATAACCGGGATTCGCCGCGGCGACTCCGATGGGACACTGCGATGGATCCGAGTAGCCCGGCAGCGGGTTGCCGTTGGCGTCGACGCAAGGAGCGCTGAAGTTGTACGTGGGGTCGACGATGCCGAGGCTGTCGTGCTCGCGAAGGAAAGTCTGCCCGTATTGCGCACCGGCCTTGATGGTATGAATCCCCTTGGAGTAGGAGTAATCGGAGTGCACGGCCGAGTTGGTAAGGGTGCGGAACTGCGCGATGGACGAGGTTTGCAGGTTTGCCGGTCCCAGGTCGGCCAGAGCGTCGCCGCTGGGGTAATAGTTGTAGTCGTCGCGGCGGGTAAAGGCGCCGACGTTGAGCACGGCATTGTCGCTGATGATGCGCGTATAGGTGGGCGAAACGTTGATGGTCCCGATCTTTGAGTGCTGGTCGGCGTTGCCAACGCTGCCGAAGACCGGGCTGGCGCTGGCGCCCCCGCTAACGACGTTCTGGACATTCAGGTTGTCGTAGGAGTTGGGGGTCTGAAACCAGGAGCGGCTGTAGTTCAGGTCGAGGTGGACCGAGTCGGCCGGAGTAAACATATAGTCGATACGATCGAAGACGTTTTGCTCGTTGCCCTTGTCATGAAAGACCTGGAACTCAGGCGGATCGAGGAAGCGGCCGGAATTCATACTGTCGGTTTCAACGAAGTTTCCCCACTTCTTGCCGCCGAATGCGAGGTCCACTCCCGCGGATGCGGATCCGAACGCGCCGTATGAAGTATTGATGCTGCCAGTCGGCTTGGTTACACCCTGGCCGGAGCGCGTGCTAGCGACGATGACGAGGCTGGTCTTGCCGCCGTACTCGGCAGGCGGGGCGCCGCTGATGACCTCGATGGACTGGATGGAGTTGGCGGGGATCTGGTTGGAGAAAACCTTGCTCTGCTGATCGGTAATCGATTGCCCATCGACGGAGAAGGAGTTCGAAGCGTGGTCGCCCAGGCCGTGAAACAGACCGTTCGAGTCGGCGGAGACGCCGGGTGTTGTCGCTGTGACAAGAGAGCTGAGCGAAGACGACTCGCTTTCAAGCGGAACTTTGATGAACATGTCGCGATCGACATCGGTGTGGAAGGTGGGGTCGGTTTCGACAAGGTCGCCCTGCGCCTGCACCGTCACGGTGGAGTCAGCGCTGGCGATTTGCACCACCAGCTTGAGGCTGATGCCCACCACCGAGTCGATAGCAACCGATTGGTGCATGGAGGCGAATCCCGAGGCAGAAACCGAAACCTGGTAGCTGTTGAACGAAACGTTGGGGAAGATGAACTGGCCGGTCGGGTCAGTAGTTGCGGTGCGATCGACGCCGCTATTCGGATTGGTGAGGCGCACCGTCGCGTTCGGAATGACGGCGCCGGTGGGATCGGAAACGCTGCCGCGAATAGCGCCGGCGTTGCCGCTTTGCGCGGTTGCGGCGAGGGCACCCAAAGCGAGGACAATGAGGGAAAGAGTACGAAAAAGTCTGCCGTGGGAAAACGGCATAGGAAGTACCTCCGGAAAAGTTAGCTTCTTGCGATGCGTCGACGAGTCCGCTTTGAAATGCGGCCCGCTTCAGATGCGTATGGTAGGGTGTTTCCGGGAGGTTGCTGCTTTTCGTATGATGCTGCGACGCATCCTCTTCAAAAGAAGCGAAGAAGCGTACGAACGAGCGAACCGGAAATTAGCCCTGGAAGCTTTCAGGAGGGGGACGGGTAAAAAGCTGCGGATGCCAATGGCGGGTGATATTCGGCGCGCTCAGTTCGGGAGCGGGCCGCTCCATGGGCACGAGAATAACGACGGCAGCGGTCACCGCTACAGGAGCGGCGGAGTGCATGGCAATGCAGAGAGGGCAATGGTCGGCGGCCGTTTCAACGGAGTGGACGTGCGCCACCTGAACAACGGTCAGGAGCGCGAGCAGCAGCAGGCACACAATCGTCATCAGCGGCAAAGCGCGAAGCTTTGCGTGGAGAGAGTCGCTGAAGTGATTTTGCGATGCTGTCAACACACGTTCCTTAGAGTTAAGGATACACGCGATTGAATATTGGATGTATCGAATGTCGAAAAGTTAGGGTCATGACTCGGGCCTGAGGCAAAGCGGGGGAAGACAAACCGCACACCAGTTCGTCTAACCCTCTGATCCTCTTCCGGTTGACCGAAGGCGGAAGCAGCGGCTACCTGGCTGATCTACACTTGGATCGGACAATTGGAAACAGACGACATACCAGTCATGATGCACATTTCCCATACCCGACGGCTTTTTGCAGTCCTGATAACGATGGTGCTGATGGGCGGGTCGGCTGCTCTTGTCTGCGCACAAAAGACACTGCCGCTGAAGCCGGAGGTGCCAGCCACCGGCTCGAATCATCGCCTCATACTCAAGGACGGGACGTATCAGCTTGTGCGCAAGTATGAGGTCGTGGGGGACCGCGTGCGCTACATCTCCATTGAGCGCAGCGGCGAGTGGGAAGAGTTGCCCGAAAGCCTGATCGATTGGGATGCAACGCGGAAGTGGGAGCGTGATCATGCCGTGACGACGACGCCGGGTAACGACGCCTCTCCTGCGATGAAAGAGGCCGCGGACATCGATAAGGAAGAAGCGAACGCGCGCGCGGAGGCCGATGCGCGGCGGCCTGAGGTCGCGAAGGGCCTGGAGCTGCCCGATGAAGACGGCGTGTTCGGGCTGGATACGTTTCAAGGAACGCCGGAACTGGTGGAAATGCTGCCTGCGGAGCTGAATGCGAACACAAAGTCGAAGCACGGGCTGAACACGCTGAACCCGATGGCCGGTCAGAAGGCGAGCCTGGAGTTGGATGGAGCGCACGCCAAGGTGCACTTCCATGTGAACGATCCGGCGATTTATCTCTCTCTGAATGCGCGCGACGATGCCGAAGAAGTGACGACGCACGCGATGACGGTGAACACGGGCGGCGCCAAGGAGGTAGCGAGCGGCAAGCATGGGGCTCACTCAGCCGGTTCCGGGTTCGCGGTGGTGCGCGTGGACGAGCGGCGGGCTCTGCGCATTGTGGGAGCAATCCACATGAGCCCGAACGGCACGGTAACGCAGGATGAGGATGTGATTGCCACCAAGGTCGAGGTGCTGCCCGGCAAGCACTGGCTGAAGATTACGCCCGCGCAGCAACTCACCATCGGCGAGTACGCGCTGGTGGAGATTCTTTCCGCTTCGGATATCAACCAGTCGGTATGGGATTTCCGCGTGGATCCGCAGTTGGGCGATAACCCGGCGTCGCTGGGGCCGATCCTCAAGTAGGACAGGACAACGGCCCTGAGGTTTCCAGGGCCGTCGAACAAATTCGTAAGCCCGAGATGCCGAAAACGCCCGATGGACCGTGACTCAGGAAATACCATCCCTTCGGGCGAAAGCCCAGGACTCATTTTGAGGAGTCAACGCAGCGGCGAGTATATAGTCGGATTCGCGGGGGTTCCAAGAGTTTTTCGGACAAAGGGCATCGATTTTTGCGAGAAAGGAGCGCCCCCATGGCGCCTGAGGATTCAAATCCCGAAATTGAAGGCAAAGATTTCTGGCACCTTCCGTCTGAGGAACTGGCCGCACGCATCGGCTCGATCGCGCACCAGGATTCCCGCCTCGGGGATGCGGTCACGTGCGCGGAGGCCAGCAGGCTGGCAACGGAATGGCAGGAGGCCCTCAGTCAACCAACAGCCACCTTCGAGGAGCAGGAGGACCGTGTCGGCCAGTTGGACTCGCTGCAGCGACGCACAATCGAGATTCTTATCCGAACCGGCAGGAGCGCATGATCGCGCCTTCGCTCGCGGATTCGCTCGGTAGCGGCTGGATCAGCCTCAAAGCGCGTCTGGCAGCTTTGCTTTCGAAAACTTCAGCCTCCGCTTTTCCCACTCATCGGATTTGAAGAAGCGCGGACCGACCTCGATCAGGCGCGGAATCATGTTGAAGACGGAGATGCGGCTCCAGGGACGGCCATCGCGCTGGCGGAAGCCCTTCTCGTTGAGATCGCTCACGATGGCTGAGTAACCGAAATCCTGAACCAGCAGCTCCATCATGAGCATCAACGACTGGTGCTCACGCGGATGCTCTTCGAGACGCCGGCAGTCATCGGAGACGCGCAGACCGTAAGGGATGTCTTCGTCGAACCCGCCTTCGGGCGGAGCTTCGGAATCGGGCAGCTCACGCCGCCATTCGATGGAAACCATCTGCCAGCCACTCGCCATGCGCTGCTGAATCACGTCTGGGCTGAATGGGCCGGAAACTACATCGCGAACTCGCTCGAAATACGCCATGGCGCGCCTCCGTACGGGATTTCCCGGCATGGCAGAAGCAATTGTAAGGCCAACGTTCGGGGTAACGTGTGCCTCGGCAAGTGATGCTTTTGCAGCAGGATGGCTCTTGCGCCTTGATGGGGTCGGGGGCCCTTCCTCGTCCACTTTCGCAAACCGTTGTCCGATTCCGGACAAGGCGAGAAACGAACACTCCCGGACCCTGCGGTCAACTGGGTCTTACTCACGCACGCTGATGCCGAGGGCCTTCATTTTGCGATAAAGATGGCTGCGTTCGAGGCCGAGGAGCTCCGCGGCGTGGCTGATATTGCTGCGCGCCTCCTCGACTTTCTTGAGGATGTACTCGCGCTCGTAGGCATCGCGCGCCTGCTGCAATGACGAGAACTCTTCGGTCGAGCGGGAGCCGGCTTTGTGCGTTAAGGGCGGCAGATGCTTGCGCTCGATGCGCAGCACGCGCGGATTGAGAATAATGACGCGCTCGATGACGTTCTTGAGCTCGCGCACATTTCCCGGCCAGTGATAAGAGCCAAGGACGGTGAGCGCTTCTTCACCGATTTCGATGCGTGGGCGGCCGTATTGGCGGCCGAACTCGGTGAGAAATTCACGCGCCAGCAGTGGGATATCCTGCTTGCGCTCGCGCAAGGGTGGAACGGCGAACGGCACCACGTTGAGCCGATAGAAAAGGTCTTCGCGAAAATTGCCTTTGGCGATTTCTTCTTCGAGGTCCTTGTTGGTGGCGGCGATGAGACGCACATCGACGCGCAGGGTTTGGGTGCCTCCGACCGGGGTGAATAACTGATCGTCGAGCGCGGAGAGCACCTTGGCCTGAGTTTTCAGGCTCATGTCGCCCACTTCGTCCAGAAACAATGTGCCGCCGTCGGCGCGTTCGAGCGTACCGCGCTGTTCGATGGGGCCGCCGGGTTGCGCGCCGTGGCGGTAGCCAAAAAGCTCGGCCTCAATGTGGGCTTCGGGAATCGCCGCGCAATTCAACTCAACAAACACCCGTTCGCGACGCAAACTTTCTGCGTGAATGGCGCGGGCAATCAGTTCCTTGCCTGTGCCGGATTCACCGTAGATGAGCACGCGCCCATTGGTGGGCGCCATCAGGCGAATCTGCTGGCGCAGTGCCTTCAAGGGAACGCTTTCGCCGGTGAGCGCAGAGGCCAGATTGAATTGGCGCTTGAACTCGAGGTTTTCTGTGCGCAGGCGGCGCGCTTCCACCGCGTTCTTGAGGACGATGAGGGTGCGATCGAGGGAAAGGGGTTTCTCGAGGAAGTCGTACGCGCCCAGCTTGGTGGCTTTGACGGCAGCCTCAATGGTGCCGTGGCCGCTGATGATGACCACTTCCGGGCGAATCTCCGTAGCGAGCCCGTGAATGTCAGACAAAACATCGAGCCCGTCGCGATCTGGAAGCCAGATGTCGAGCAGGACGGCGTCGTAGTGAGCGTCCTGCAGAAGAACCATGGCCTCGGCCGCCGTGGCTGCGGTAGCTACGCCATACCCTTCTTCGCCAAGGATTTCTTCCAGAGCATTGCGAATTTCCGCTTCATCGTCCACAACGAGCACGTGGTTCATGAGGAGAGTTCCTTCACGGTGTTCTCCGGCGATGCCTCAAAAACGGGCTGTGCCGGCGATGCAGTTTCCAGCAGAGGCAAGCGCATGAGAAAGCGCGCGCCCTTCGGGCTGTTGGCTTCGGCGCGCAGGCTGCCGCCGTGCTCCTGCACGATTTTGGCGGCGATGGATAAACCGAGGCCGGTGCCGCGGCCCTTGGTGGAGTAGAAGGGCAGGAACAGGCGCTCGCGGATTTCGTCGGTCAGGCCATGGCCGGTATCGGACACTTCGATTTCGACGGCGGCGCCATCTTCGCTAAGAGAGCTGTGAAGCCCAAGCTCGCGCAACAGGCTGCCCTGCATGGCCTCGGCGGCGTTATCGATGAGGTTGGCGAGGGCGCGGCGAATGCTTTCGGGGTCGGCGAGCACCGTGGGAAGACCGGGCTCCAGATCCCACTTCACCGTGATGCCGTGCAGTCGGCCGGCAAACAGCGCCAGGGCCTCTTCAGCGACGCGATTCAAGTCGCAGGCGCGTGGCTGCGGAGCCGGAAACTGCGCCAGCGCGGAGAACTGATCGACGAGCGTGCGCAGCGTGGCGACGCAGCCCAGAATCACTTCGCTGCACTTGCGGATGACCTGCATGGAGTCGGGCTGGCGCCGATCGATGTGCTTCCCGATGCGTTCAGCCGAGAGGGCAATGGGTGTGAGCGGGTTTTTGATTTCATGAGCCACGCGCTGCGCAACTTCTTTCCACGCGAGCTGGCGCTGGGCGCGCAGCAACTCGGCCATATCTTCGATGACGAGGACAGTTCCCTGCCCGCGAGCCAGTTCGAGGCGCGCACTGGTGACCGCGACGTGCGTGGTGCGGCCACGCACAGGAAACTCAATCTCAGTGGATGCGGCGCCCATGCGTTGACCCCGGCGGATGACACCGGCGAGGTCTTCCCAGCACTCCGCCGGCAGAAGCCCCTCAATCCCCTCGCCTGCCAGGCTGACGTCCTCGCGCCGGCCCACCAGCGCGGCAAAGGCGCGATTGGCCTGGAGTACGGTTCCCGAGCCATCGAGCGTGACCACGCCGCTGGGGATGGTTTCCACAATCGTTTCAAGTTCGCGGCGCCGCTCTTCGATGGCCTGGTTCGCGGCAGTTAGTTGCGCTGAAGAGCTCTCGGCCAGTGCTCGGCTGGCCTCAAGGTCGCCGGCCATATGGTTGAAGGCGCGCACCAGGTCGCCCATTTCGCCGGTTGCGACAAGGCCCACGCGGTGTTTGTATTTGCCATCGGCAATCTTGTCCATGGCGTCGGCCAGCGCCTCAACCGGGTGTGTGATCTGCTTGGAGAGAAACAGCGCCAGCCAGACGCTTGAGAAAAACACGAAGACCGTGACGAGCAGGAGAAGCAGGAAGAAGGTATTGCGAATCTGTCGGCGCGAGCGAAAGAGCTGCCAGTATTCGTCGGCGCCGGCGCGAATCCGGGTTACCGTCTGGCTCAGGCCCTTGGGCATGGGGAGAGCCACGACCACGGCTTTGCCCGATCCGGTGGCGGCGATGCCGAGCGCGTAGTCCTGACCGCCGACTGAGAACACCGCTTCGTTGCCGCGCTGCGCTGCGAAAAGAAGATTGGGCGAGAGTGGACCGTGGAGGGTAATCGCGCTGTCGGACTTTGAGGATTCGCCCGTTTCCGGAAGCCAGGGAAGCAGCGCGGCCGGGCTATTTTCTGCCGGCGCCTGATAACTTGCCAGCTTGTGCTTATCCTTGGCGTAGACGACGGCGAAACCGTCGCTGAGCGTGATGCGCCGGGAATTCAGTTCATCGTTGAGTTCGGGAAGGTCCTTGTCGGCGGCGCCCGAAGCCGCAATCGATTCTGCTTCAACGCGCGCGTTGTCGGTTACGTATTGGGCCAGTTCCAGCACCACGCGCGTTGAGTCTTCACGCAACTCCGACGTATTCGGCGAGAACCAGCGGTCGATGGAGCGGTTCATCAAGTTGAAGCTGAACAGAAACATGCAGACCGCTGGGGTGAGCGCGATCAAGACAGCGCCGAGGACCATGCGGGTGCGGAGACGTGCGCCAAGCTCGCTGCTCGTCTGGCCCACATAGAGTTTGAGGATGTTGCGCAGCAGCAACATCAAGAGGACAAGCAGCAGCAGGAACACGAGGACGGTGAGTCCGGTGAAAATGAGCGTCTCGCCGGACGTTTCGGGATTCAGAAAGCGGACGTTGGAAGTGTTGAAGGAATTCAAGGCGCCGAGCAGCGCGAAAAACAACACCACTCCGCCGGCAAGCAGAACTGCCGATCGCCGTCGTGGATCGCCGCGCAGGACCATGCGTGGATTATAGTGCGGGCCGCAAAAGCGCAGAGGAATTTGGGGAAGCTGGCCGGGGCCGCGTCGCCTATCTCCAAACGAGGTGCTGCAACCAACCACCCCAAACATCGGCCCAGGCATGAACCACGATGTTCGAGCGCAGATTCTTTCGCCAAGCGGCCAGGGCGCCAAACAGGACTCCCAGCACGCTGATCACGACCGTATTCTTCCAGCCCTGATAGGCATGGGCGAGGCCGAAAACAATCCCCTGGGCCAGCACCGCTGCCGCTACGCCCGCTCCCAGGGCACGAAATTGACTCTGCAGGTAACCGCGAAACGCCATCTCCTCGCAAATTCCGGCTGTAATGGACACGCCAATCCAAATCAGGACTTCCAAAAGCGTTTTCGGCAGCAGGCTATCCACGGTCTTCGCGGAATTCGCACCCAACAGCCAGTGCACGCCATACGCCGCGCCCTCCCATGCCGCCCAGAACGGAGCCGCAATCGCTAAATCCACGCCCACACTTTTCCACGTGAGCCAACGGCCGCCGGAGAGAGCCTCCAGCGTTCCCCCGTTGCGATGCACACCGACCCAGCAGTAGTAGAGCAGGGCCCAGTCCATGAATGCAGCGACCAGGTAAATTGGAATCGCTTTGCTGTGGCCAGCAAGCTGGGACTCCGCGGCGCTTCCCGCGCTTGCGCCATGTTGCGCCAGGAATCCCATCGCAACCATTCCGCCCATAATCGCGAGAAAGCCTGCAAGGTGCGGCCATGAAGCTATCTGCTTGCCGGCTTGGATCGGCATCGGCTCGGTAGCTTGTAACGCTTCATTTACCTGCATGCTTTTTCTCCTTGGGCCCCACACGGTCGCTCGGGTGCTTCTTGCGTAAATCCTCCAGCGCGCGCATTGTTTCGCGCGCCCAGCGAAGGTGCGCCTCCAGTTCCATCTGCCCGAAGCGCGCCGCCATCTTCCAATACGGCGCCCCCGGATACTGCTGACTTTGAGCGATATCTTCGCGCTCCAGGCGGGTCAACTCGTTGAACACCGCCTCCTCCCGCTCGATCATCCCCCGCATATGGCCGATCAGGACATCCACGGAAGTCTGGTCTCCGAAGAAAAGCTTCAGCAGCAGTTCATTGCGTGCAATTTCCGGCTGCGGATCGACCGCGAGCCACCTGGTAAGGCGCTCGTGGCCCTTCTTCGTTAGGGAGTAAATTCGTTTGTCGGGCTTGCCTTTCTGCCGCTCCGTTTTCGCTGTCACAAAGCCTTCAGCTTCCAGCTTTTTGAGGTTGGGATAAATCTGCCCATAACTCTCATTCCAGATGTGGCCCACGGATGAGCGAATCGTCACGCCGAGGTCATAGCCTGACATCGCCTCAATCGCCAACATTCCTAAAAGGACTTCGTTGCTCGAAGTTGACCGCTTCGCCATAGTTCTAATAGATATATGCCTATTAGATAGTAAATGCAACAAGAATATTCAGCACCGTATCTCCTGCGTTCACTTGCCCTCAGACCTGGGAGCAGTTCAACGGGCTCAAAATGAGGTTGGTGATGTTGGTGACGATCTGGTCAGAGGCGAAGTGCGGATCGGAAGAGAGCTTCTTCCATGCGGGCGCATCGCGGAAGGCGTTCCAGCAGGATTCAAGCTCGGCCTGGTCGGCGAAGCTCAGCATATAGGTCAAGTTGGGCATGCGCGAACCGATCAGCGTATCGCCGAAGAACACGGGATGAAATCCGGCCTTGAGAAAGATGTCGAACTCGCCGGAGTGGAACATCTCCACCTTGCGTACGTGGTCGCCATCGCTGGGGCTCTCGTAGGTGCGGAGCTGGAAGATGCGTTTGCCCTTGGTGGCAGCCGAAGCCGACGGCGTGAGTTTGGGCCAGCCTGCGAAGGCGATCATCAGATCGCTCTGCACGCGCTCATAGGGCGGCGCGGCGGCTGTAGCGTTCCAGAAGGGGGCCGCGGCTTTCAGGAAGTCCGCATCGCCGGCCAGATGCAGATCAAGCTCGGCAAGCACCTGCGCGGCGGAGCCGGGAATGAGGAGATAGTTGACGGGAGTTTCGGGGCCGAATTCGACGCGGAAGGCGCCGACAGGGCTCAGGCGCATGCGCGTGAGAGCTGGGATAAGCGCATCGGCGAAGTACTTTTCGGTGATCCCGGTCTGCGGGCCCGATTGCATGGCGTAGCGGCGCAGAAGGTAGTATTCGCGGCCAGACGATGTAGTTGAAGCTGCCTGGGTTTGTGCTTCAGCCTTGCCTGCGAGGGCGAGCGCTGACGTCGCCAGTGTTGCGGTGAGAAATGAACGCCGTTCCATGGAGCCTCCCGAGGAAATCCCATTCTAATCTGCCTTGGTTGCGCTTGCGTGCTGCGCTCTTGCCTTGACACCCACGCGCGGCAATGACGATGATGTTGGCTCGACGCACGAAGCACGACCTCCCCAACTGAAACCAAGCGCCCTCTGGAGGCCCCTTGCTTAAGCTCACAGTTTCCCGCATCGCCATCGCTTTCTGCCTTTCTTCGCTTCCCTTCTCAATGCAGGCCCAGGATCTGAATCCGAAACAAGACAGCGCGAGTGCGGCGAAACAGCCTGCGAAGCGGCTTGTCGCCGACTACGATTCGGGCAGCAAGTTTCTCGATCCGCCGTACACCTACACGGCCAAGCAGATTCCCTACTCGAAGATCACGCATATTCTGCATGCCGGCGTGGGCTTTGATGCGAGCGGCGATTTGCAGGTGCCAGACCAGTTCATTGAGCCGGAGTTGATTCCGCGCGCGCATGCGGCTGGGACGAAAGTCATGCTGCTGCTGGGTGGCGACATTCCAGGGATGGAGGCGAACCCCAAGGGCATTGCCGTGCTGGTGAAGAACCTGAAGAAATTCGAGACCGAGTACGATTACGACGGCATCGACCTCGACTGGGAATATCCGGGAAGCAGCGACGACGCGGCCTTCCTGCTGACACTGGAGAAGGCGTTTCGCAGTGCGTTTCCGAGCCCGCGCTACTTGCTCTCGATCGACGTAGCTCCGTGGAGCACGGAGTTCTACAACGTGCCGCACGTCAAGAAAGTCATCGACTGGTTCAACATCATGACCTACGATTGCGCGGGCCCGTGGACGGCATACGGAGAGCTCAACTCGCCCATCTTCTGGGACAACTCGGATCCCGCGCCGTTTGAGTGCGAGCCCGGGGGCAGCGATCAGCAATCAGGCGCGATCTGGCTGGCGGCCGCGCCCGCGTCGCAGTTGAACCAGGGCACACCGTTCTACGGCTACGAATACACCAACGTAAACAAGCTCTTTGGCCTGTGCCCCAACGCAGCCACCACTTCAGACGGAGAATGCGACGACACGGTACTGACGGTGAACTACGGTCCGGATATCAAAAAGCTGGTGAACGCGCGCGGCTGGGTCAGGCACCGCGATTCGGTCGCACTGGTTCCGTACCTTGTGAAGAAGGACGGCAAGCCCGGCTTCATCACCTACGACGACCCGCAATCGACTTACCTGCGCGTACTCTATTCCGACTACGTGCAGAATCTGGGCGGAACGTTCATGTGGTCGCTGGATGCGGACTACGACGGGCACTCGCAGGATCTGCTCGATGCCATGGACAAAGCTACGCGTCTCGAAGTGCTGGACGCAGCAGAGTCCGAGGCTCAAAAACAGTAACGCATGCAGCACCTATTCGATGACCTGCAGCGGTGCCACCCACGAGCGGTGCTGGCTTTCGGCCACGCCTCGGTGGGTGAGTTCACCTTCCCATGTGTTGAGGCCTTCGGCTAATCCCGGATCGAGCTTGAGAGCCGCGCGCGCGCCGAGCCTGGCGATGCGCATCAGGTAGGGGAACGTCGAGTTGGTGAGCGCCAGCGTGGAGGTGTGCGGCACGGCGCCCGGCATGTTGGTCACGCAGTAATGGACCACGCCATCGACCTTGTAGCTGGGATTGGAGTGCGAGGTAGGGCGCGCCGTCTCAACGCAGCCGCCCTGGTCGATGGCCACGTCCACAATGACCGCGCCTTTCTTCATCTGCGCGACCATGGCCTTGGTCACAATCTTCGGAGCCGTTGCGCCGGGGATGAGAACGCCGCCGATCACGAGATCGGCTTCCTTCGTGGCCTGCGCCACGTTGTAGCTGTTCGAGGCCAGCGTGTAGAGCCGGCCGCCAAAAATATCGTCAAGCTCGCGCAGGCGGTTCATGCTCACGTCGACGAGCGTGACCTTTGCGCCCATGCCGAGAGCTATCTTCGCCGCGTTGGTGCCGACGACGCCTCCGCCAATAATGGTGACGTTGGCGGGCGCCACACCCGGAACTCCGCCGAGCAGAATACCGCGGCCGCCGCGCTCTTTCTCGAGATACGCAGCGCCCACCTGCACGCTCATGCGGCCGGCAACTTCACTCATGGGCGTGAGCAGCGGCAGGGTGTTCTGGCGGTCGCGCACGGTTTCGTAAGCGATGCCGATAACCTTCTTCTCAAGCAGCACGTCGGTCAGGCCTGGCAGCGGGGCGAGGTGTAGGTAGGTAAACAGGACCAGGCCCTCGCGAAAGAACACGTACTCGCTCTCGATGGGCTCCTTGACTTTGACGACGAGGTCGGCGTTGCCCCACGCGTAGGCCGCGTCGCCCACGATCTCCGCGCCGGCATCCTGATACGTCGCGTCGTCAAAGCCGGACTGCGCGCCGGCCTGGGTTTCCACGAGCACCGTGTGCCCGGCCTCGGTGAGCGCTTTGACTCCCGCGGGAGTAACAGCCACGCGGGCTTCGTTGTCCTTGATCTCCTTGGGAACGCCGATGATCATTGCGGAAGACTCCTGTCGGTGGTTTGGATGCAACGCAGTTGGCCCAATGGCTGAATGCTGGAACCGAGCCGGGTACGGGAGTGCATCCGCCGGCGGCTCGACCTGACAAGAATCCTACCCGATGAGGCTCGGGCCTAGCACGGAATAGACCTCCCGCCGAATAAGGCTCGTGCGCTCCCACCCTGCGCAAGAAAAAAGCGCGGGATCGGGCGCCCGCTTCATCGGCAAGTCAAGGTCGCCCGACCGTTGGAATCCAATGTATTCGCACCGACGCTGTCTGCGGCATAATGAGGTGTCGCGGTTCGCCGGCGACGCACGGCTCGCAGCTGGTGGTTCGCCTCACAATTGGCCGTAAGGAACGGTGATTTTCGAGGCATAGGTCACGTTACCCCGAACTCCACCAAAGTGCCTGATTCTGAATTACTAAATCCCCGCGGAATTACGCCGATGAACCATTGTTCCTACAACCAGAGCGTGGTTCAATCACATTAAGGCGGGATCGGGTCCCAACAATTGGGTGAGAACGAAATCTCAAAAGGAGTAGCGACTGATGCAGGAACCCACTCAACAGCAGCTCAAACCGAAGAGTTCGGCAGGATTCAGGCCCGTGGTCCCTCCGCAGATCCTGCACGGAGCGGGTCATTCGGCGAAGAATTATGTGGCAATTTCCGCCGGGCTCGGCCTGTTGGTGGGTGTTGGTGCGGCGTTGACTACTGCCCATCTGAAAGCGCCAGCGCCGTCCAGCGTGTTGGCTGCAACAAGCGTCGGTTCATCCGCATCGTTCCCGGCCTCCGCTTTCGCAACGGTTACTACGCCTTCTCTGCTTCGCCAGGTGGAAGGCGACCGCAAGGCGGCCGCGAAACCGTCGCTGGTCGTTGCTTCAGTCAAGAAAAGCAGTCTCAAGTCCAGAAAGAAGCACCGCCTGCACAAGCTGGTGGACTGGAAGCTGCGTCATGGCGCCAAGCGCAAGCCTTATGTACCGGAAAAGCCCGCGGCCGAAGAGGAAGAGAACAAGCCAACCGCGCTTCAGCTCGCGACAGCAGCCGCTGCGCAGGGCCCATTCTTCCTGGCCATCCAGGGCGATGTGACGGTCGCCGACTTTGACGCCGCAACGGGAACCATTGTGACCTACGAAGGTGAGAAATACGTGCTGGCAAAAGCGAACACGGATGTGAGTTCCATCCAGTGGGAGAACTTCCCGTTCAATGTGCACTACACCTGCAATGAGACAGGAGCCTGCACACTGTCGCATGCCGGAGCCTCCGCGATCGCGAGGCTCGCACGGTGAATTCAGATTGTCTTTGTCCCAAAGTAGACTGGCAAAAGCTCGGCGACCTTACCGCAAAACACGCGTCGCTCTTCGACCCGTCACTCGGCATTGTCAATCTGCGCCCGCTGCAGCTTGTCAGAGTAATCCACGTACACCGCTTTCCAGGTGGTAAAGAAGTCGATGGCGCCCAGCCCCTCGCGATGTCCGTTGCCTGTCTGTTTCACCCCGCCAAAGGGTAGATGCACCTCCGCGCCAATGGTGGGCGCGTTGATGTAGGTGATGCCCGCCTCAAGATCGCGCATGGCCGTGAAGGCGCGATTCACATCTTTGGTGTAGAGCGACGTGGAAAGGCCGTAGTCAATCGAATTGGCGATGGCGATGGCTTCTTCGAACGTCTCAAATTCAATCACGCTGACCACGGGCCCGAAGACCTCTTCGCGGGCGATGCGCATGTCTCTGGTCACACCGGCGAAGACAGTCGGCGCAAAGAACGTGCCGCGTGTGTAGCTGCCATCGGTCAACGGCTGACCGCCGGTCAGTAGCTTTGCACCTTCGGCAAGAGCAATCTCGACATACTTCTTTGAAGTCGCAATCTGCGCTTCGTTCACCTGCGGACCCACATCGACTGACGCATCGAGGCCGCTGCCGACCTTGAGTTTTTTCACGCGCGCGACGAGATCGTCGGTGAACTTCGCGGCGATTCCTTTTTGCAACAGAATGCGGCTCGTGGCCGTGCAACGCTGGCCGGTCGTGCCGAATGCGCCCCAGAGCGCGCCATCGACAGCAAGCTCGAGGTTGGCATCGTCCATCACGATCTGCGCATTCTTGCCGCCCATCTCCAGCGACACCGGCTTGAAGTTGGCGGCCGCGCGCTGGCCAACCAGCGAGCCGATTTCGCTGGAGCCGGTGAAGCTGATGGCGCGCACATCCCGGTGTTCCAGCAGCGGAGCACCGGCATCGGGCCCAAAGCCCGCCACGATATTGACCACGCCTGGAGGCAGGCCGGCATCCATAAGCGTTTGCACCAGGTTGTAGGTTGAGAGCGGCGTGTCTTCGGCGGGCTTGATGACGCAGGTATTGCCGGAGACGAGCGCGGGAAAGAGCTTCCAGCTCGGAATGGCCATGGGAAAGTTCCACGGCGTGATCATGCCGACAACGCCGAGTGGCATGCGCACACTCATCGCGAACTTGTTCTGCAACTCGCTGGGGGTGGTCTGCCCGAAGAGGCGGCGGCCTTCGCCGGCGACGTAAAACGCCTCATCGATCGCTTCCTGCACGTCGCCGCGAGTTTCGGCGAGGACTTTGCCCATTTCCCGCGTCATGTCGTGCGCATACTGTTCCTTGCGCTGCTGCAGCAGAATTCCGGCACGCATGAGGATCTCCGCGCGCTTGGGAGCGGGCACAAGGCGCCAGGTGGCAAAAGCAGCTTTAGCAGCGGCAACGGCTCGATCAACGTCTTCTGCGCCGGATTGCGGGAAGGCGCCCACGATGTCGTCGTGATCCGCAGGATTGAGGTTGAGAAAGGTTTTGCCGCTTGCAGCGCCGATCCACTGGCCGCCGATGAGATTCTGATAGGTCTTGTAGGTCATAACGTCCGTTCCTGGTAATGGGTACAGAGAAGTGCGACTGGGCGGTAAAGACGGGCCCAGCTCATTCGATGCCCAAGTAGTTTCTCAGGTCGCAGGCAAGGCTGTCGCGCGCGACGACTGGAGTGGTAAGCTTGTCGCTCAATTTCCCATCGTGAATCCCCGAAATGCAATGGAGGGCGCATGGCTGCAAGCGGACAAACGACTGCCGGTGTGAATGGAACCTTGTGGGGTTCGCGCGCCAACGACTGGGCAGAATTGCAGGAGTGCCAGTGCCTGCCGGTGTACGTGGCGGCACTGGATCGGCTAGGCGTGGGTGCAGGAACGCGGTACCTGGATGCCGGTTGCGGAGCCGGAGGGGCGGTGCGCATTGCGGCAGACCGCGGCGCCCAGGTGACGGGCTTTGACGCGTCGGAAGCGCTGCTCGCGATTGCCCGCCAACGCGTGCCGGGCGGCGTGTTTCTGCAGGGAGACCTGGAAAAGTTGCCGTTTGGCGACGGAGCATTCGACGTAGTGACAGGATTCAACTCCTTTCAATATGCGGGCAACGCCACCGGGGCGCTTGCCGAGGCGCGGCGGGTGCTAAAGGCAGGCGGCCTTGTGGCCATTGCGACGTGGGGACCGCCGGAGAGCATGCCGGCGGCTGAGTTGGTGGCTGCGCTGCGGCCGCTGTTGCCGGCTCCGCCGCCAGGGGCGCCGGGGCCTTTTGCGCTTTCGAATGAGGCCACGCTGCGGAGTTTTGCGGCGGCTGCGGGTCTCGATCCGATTGAGGTGTTCGATGTGGAGAGCCCCTTCCGCTACTCCGGCATTGAGGAGGGCGTGCGCGGGCTGGGATCTTCAGGGATTTCGGAGCGGGCGCGCAAACAATCCGGAGAGGAAGCGGTGGACAGTGCGCATCGCGCCGCGCTGGCCAGGTTCCTGCAAAACGATGGAAGTTGCCGCGTTCATGCCACCTTCCGGTGCCTGATTGCACGCGCCTAGGAACCCGGAGGACAAAAGTGCTATTGCCGAAGGGGCATCGCGCGGGTTTTCCTGCATGTGATGGTTGCTGGCTGGCCGTACAATACGACATGAGGTTCAACTAAGTTTCCAATGTCCATGAATGGATATCCATCGCGCTCATCGCGGTCGCACGGCTTGCGCTCGCTCTTCAGCATGTTTTCCAGCGACCTGGCCATCGATCTGGGCACGGCGAACACGCTGGTGTTTGCGGCCGGTAAGGGCATTGTTGTCAATGAGCCATCGATTGTGGCCATTAACAAGAATACCGGCGAAGTCGAAGCGGTGGGCAAGGAAGCGAAAGAGATGCTGGGCCGGACGCCCGGCAACATTGTGGCGATCAAGCCCATGAAGGATGGCGTCATTGCCGACTTCAAAGTCACCGAAAAAATGCTCAACTACTTTATCCAGAAGGCGCATAACCGCAAGATGCTGGTGCATCCGCGCATTGTGATCGGTGTGCCTTCAGAGATTACCCAGGTTGAAAAGCGCGCCGTTGAGGACTCGGCTTATCGAGCCAAGGCCAGTGAAGTTTACCTGGTGGAGCAGGCCATGGTGGCCGCAATTGGCGCGGGACTTCCCATTACGGAGCCTTCAGGCAACATGGTCGTCGACATTGGCGGCGGCACCAGCGATATTGCTGTCATTTCCTTGTCGGGCATTGTCTATTCGCGGTCGGTGCGCATGGCCGGCAACCAGATGGACGAAGCCATCACCAACTACCTGAAGCGCAAGTACAACCTGCTGATCGGCGAGCGCACGGCTGAACACATCAAGATGGAAATCGGCTCGGCTTACCCGCTCGACAAGCCGTTGACCATGGAGATCAAGGGCCGCAACCTGATTGAAGGAGTGCCCAAGACCATCAGCATCGACGACAGCGAGATTCGCGAGGCGCTGGGCGAGTGCATTGCGGTCATCGTGAACGCGATTCGCGTGGCTCTCGAACGCACCCCGCCTGAGCTTTCGGCCGACATCTCTGACCGGGGTATTGTGCTCACCGGCGGAGGCGCACTGATCAAGAACCTCGATAAGCGTATCCGCGAAGAAACCGGGCTGCCGGTTTCCGTCGCCGACGATCCGCTGGCTTCGGTCGTGCTCGGCACGGGCAAGATGCTGTCGGACTTCCGCCTGCTGCGCAAGATCAAGATCGATTAAGACAAGCGAACGACTTCTTTTCCACTGCAAAAAGCCAAATGCCCCAGGCGCTCGATCGAGACCTGGGGCATCTGGCTTTTATGTTCGGCTTCCAACGTGAATCGTGGGCTGGTCAGTAGGTGATGGTCATCTTCGATGTGCTTCCATCGAGATAGGCTCCGTAATTGCACTGAGGCGACGCGCTTTTCCCATCTGGCAACGACGTGTACCAGGTTGGCGAGACCTTTTGGAACTTGTCGTTATAGAGCGTCACCGCGGTGGACTCGAGCGAGCCGCCTTCAGGGTAGTCGCTGCATTTCTTCACGTCGTACACCTCAAGCACGCTCCCGAACCCCCAGTTGAACGTCTGGCCGAAGTTCGACTCATTGAAAAGATCGGAGTATGCGCCGGTTGTCTTGTCTTCAGTCTTGACAGTCCACTTCGTGCATTCCAGCGTGCCCGATTTGCACTGGTTGATCACCTGGCCGTAGATGGTATCGCCTGTTTTGGCTTTTTCCGGCGTGCTCACGTAGAGCGTATTGTTCACGCAGCAATTCCAGCTGGCAATGCCCCACGCGTTGTTGTAGTAGGCATTCCAACCCAGCACAGGCTGAAGAATCGTCTCGGTCGGGACGCTGTTGAAGTCCTGCAGGCCGGGGAAGAGATAGATGGTCTGGCCGTCATGGGAAGTGGGCGCTTTCGGCACCTTGAACTCCGACGTGACTTCCCCGTAGGAGGAGGTCGAAAAGGCCTCCACGTCAACCATCCAGCTATGGCCAATAAAGGGCGGTTTCTCGTTTTTCGAATCGGCGGAGGGATTGAGCGGCGTCAACGTGCGTTTTGCTGTTCCGGTGTCATTCGAAGTGGGTTCCATCGGCACCAACTCACCCTTGGCGGTGAAATGGGGGTAGGCACAGGTCGGCATCGAGTCGAAACTGCCGTCGGCGTGGTAAATCGCCTTTTCGTCGGGGTGGAGAACATCTCCCTTGGCTACCTGCTTGACGCAACTGGGATGAAAATAACCCATCGGCGTGACGAGATAGCCCTCGGGGACTTTGGCGGGGCGGTTTGCGCTTGCCTCGACCTGAGCGTGAACAGGAATCAGGCCGGAAGCGAACAGGGCGATTGTGACTAACTTGAAACATGTAACTTGTCTCAGACGAAGATTGAGCATGGGTGGACCTCCTTGAATTCAGGTTTTCCGGGGGACTAGGACGATTTGCTTCGCGAAAGCGGATTACGGGCTAATTCCCGGAACTATAGAGAGAGTTTTCAGTGAAAGTCAAGGAATTCTAATTGCCCGATCTATCGAGATATGTATTGGAACGGGCATAAATGGCAATTGACGGTGTGGGTATCGAAGCCGAACTACACCCATACTTCATTGATTCCTGTAGATAGACACCGGCGCGCCGTGCGAATCGGCCGTTAGTATACTGATGTTACTCGCGCATCACCTTGGTGTTCCGCTTCGCGAGTGTCTCCCCATGGAATCGTTCCTTGTCCGATATCGAAATCTCCTGGTGCTGCTGAGCATTTTGCTGGCGCAGATCATTGGCCTGGCCACGCAGGTGCACAGGACCGGCGAAGGACGCAATACGCTCGATGCCGGCGATCTTCCCAGCGTGCGGCTGATCAGGCTATGGGCCAATGCGCTGGTTTCTCCGCCGGAACAGATGATTCATTCGACAAAGATGGGGGCTGGTTGGCTTTGGCAGAATTACATTGACTTGCGCAACGTGCGGCAGCAGAACGGAGACCTGCAAAAGACGATCGACCGCCTGCGCCTGGAACAGGCAGCGCTGCTTGAAGATGCGCGGCAGGGAGAACGGCTGCAGGGGCTGCTCAAGTTTCAGGAAAAGTACATTTACAAGACTGTGGCGGCGCAGGCGATTGGATCGAGCGGGAGCGAGCAATCGCGGGTTGTGTATATAGATAAGGGGTCGGCCGACGGTTTAGCGCGCGATATGGCGGTGATCACGCCGGAAGGAATCGTTGGCAAAGTGCGCGATGTGTTTCCGCATACGGCCCAGGTCCTGGCTATCGACGATCAGACCAGCGGAGCCGGTGTGATCCTTGAGACCACGCGAATTCGCGGCATTTTGCGCGGAAACGCGAACGGGCAGCCGCAGATCGTAGACATTCTGGCCGACAAGCGCATTCAAAAGGGCGAAAGCGTGCTGACAGCCGGCGGAGATGATATTTTCCCGCGTGGACTTGCGGTGGGTGTGGTGGACCAGGTGGTTCCCGATCCTGACCGCGACGGCTTTATCAATATCACCGTCACGCCGGCGGCGCATCTGGATAGGCTGGATGAAGTCTTGATCATCACTTCAACGGAGCCGCGCTTCAGCGAGCAGCAGCAGCAGGACATTGCCACGTCGGAGACGGAAAAGAAGCAGGAAGCGGCGGCGCTGGCCGAGCAAAGGAAGGCCTCGGAGATTATGGCGGAGAGGCTTCCCGGATTGATCGATCCAAATCTGCCGCACGATGAGCAGCCGCTCTACGACAGCTCGAATCCGATTCAGGTGGCCCGTCCTCCGCAGGCGCTTCATCCTGACCGGTTCACACCGGGTGCAGTGGCAGCGGCAGCAGGAGCGTTCTCAGGGGATGATTCATCCGTAGAGAAGCAGAAGACTACTCCAGAGGCAGACTCAGCGCCGGGAGCGGACTCGGCCACGCCTCCGCCGGCAAAGCCGCAACCTAGGCCTGCGTCTCCGGTTAAACCAGCGGGGACGGCCGCGGAATCGAAACCGAACCGGTCGACGGGGGTGGAATCTCAGCCACCCGCGCCGCCGCAGGATCAGCCGAGGAGAAACCCTTAAGCATGGCTCTTCTTGGTGCAGGCGCGCGGCGCGACATGGAAATTCGCCGCTATCCGATTTTGGCGTATGCGCTTGTGCCACTGGCGGCGCTGGTGTTGCAGGCGTGGCTGCCACGCGTTGCCGGCCGGTATGCGTGGTTCGATCTGCCTCTGGTGGTCACAGTCTACTTTGCGCTGGGGCGGCGCAGTCCGATCCAGGGCACGCTGATGGGCGCAGCCATGGGGCTGTTTGAAGACGCGCTGACACACCACGCGATTGGCGTGAATGGCATCGCGAAAACGGCGGTCGGGTTTCTGGCGGCCTCCGTTGGCATACGCATCGACGTGGAAAACCACACGATCCGGCTGCTGTTGAGCTTTTTGCTCTCGCTGCTTTCGAGCGTGATTGTGGTGTTTGTCTCCCATTTTTTGCTGGGGCTGGATTTGGAGTGGAATTGGTACACGATGCTCTATACGGCAATCGTCAACGCGGTCATCGCGCTGTTTCTGTTCCCGCTGCTCGATCGACTCCAGGTTCGGGAATAAGGGACAAAGGAACTTGGGACTGAGAGACATTGTGAAGCACAGTACTTGCGTGGTTCGGAAAAGGGCGATTGATGCGCTGAAAGTGGCGCCGCCGGGAAAATGGACGCGGCAGTATTCTGAAGGTACACAGACATGAATGCAGGCCGAGTAAACCGCAACGAGAAGATTCCCACCCTGAAGCTGACGGTGGTGCAGTACGGCATCCTTGTGCTGATGCTGGCGTTGGCGGCAGGCCTGTGGCGGCTGCAGATCCTGGGACGGGACAACTATCGTGTCTTGGCGGAGCAGAATCGAATCCGCAAAGACCCTGTGCTGGCGGCGCGAGGCAAGCTTTTTGATCGCGAGGGACGCCTGGTGGTGGACAACTATCCTTCCGCCTCGTGCTTCCTGGTCCGCGACCAAAACCAGAAAGTCGACGCCGATCTCCCGCTGATTGCCAAGGGTCTGCATCTGGATCTGGACCAGTTGCGCGCCACGCTGCGGCATTATCGGGCTTCCCCGGGGTACCAGCCAATTCCGATCAAGCAGGAAGTAACAGACGACGAGCGCGCATTTATCGCTGCGCACAAAAACGAACTGCCGGAGCTGGAAACCATCGACGTGGAGCGGCGGCTGTATCCGCGCGATGGCTTTGCTTCGCATTTGATTGGGTATGTCGGCGAGGTGAGCGAAGACGACCTCAACAATCCGCGCTACGCGTACTACGAGCCCGGCGACGTGGTGGGAAAGGCCGGAGTCGAGGAGACCTACGACGAATTGCTGCGCGGCCAGGATGGTTCTCGCGACGTAATCGTCGACAGCCATGGCCGCGAGGTTGGCTACCTGGGCATTCAGCACGCTGTGCCTGGTCAGGACCTGAAGCTGACCATCGACAACGATCTGCAAAAGGCCGCTGAGCTTGCGCTAGGCGCGCGCAATGGCGCCATCGTGGCCATGGACCCGCGCAACGGCGAGATTCTGGCAATGGTCTCGCGCCCCAGCTTCGATCCCAATGAATTTGCGGTCCGCATCAATCGCGCCGACTGGAACCAGCTCATTACGGACCCCGATCACCCGTTGATGAACAAAGCAATCCAGGCGCAGTCAGCGCCGGGATCGACGTTCAAGATTCTTATGTCGGTGGCGGGGCTTCAGGAGGGCATCGCGCAAAACCTCCACGTGTTCTGCAATGGCGGATGGGGTCCGTACGGGTACTACCATCACTGCGACGAACGCCACGGCGCCGTAGACATCCACAACGCCATCCCCTATTCATGCGACACCTACTACTACCAGCTTGGCGACCGGCTGGGCATCGATCGTATCGCCAAGTACGCGACAGCTTTCGGCTACGGACAGAAGACGGGCGTAGATCTTCCCGGCGAGCAGGCGGGGCTGATGCCCTCGGCGATGTGGAAGCAGAAGAACTATCACGCGCGCTGGTATCCAGACGAAACCCTCGACGTGTCGATCGGCCAGGGGGCCGTAGAAGCCACGCCGCTGCAATTGGCGCGAATTATCGGCGGCATCGCTTCGGGCGGACACATGGTGCGGCCACACACAGTCTTTCCCGATCAGCTTTCCGCCGATTTCCGAAAAGGTTTGCTGGAGAGCTTCCCAGGTACCGGCGAGACAACTTTGCCCATTGACCCAGCCAATTGGGAAACAATCACCGACGGCATGTACGAAGTAACACAGCCAGGGCAATTTCATACCGCCGGCAGCGAGCACCTGGAGGGCATCGACTTTGCCGGCAAGACCGGAACCGCCCAGGTAATGAGCCACCAGGCGCTGGACAAGTCCAGCAAGGGCAAATCGACGAATCCCAACGTCTGGTTCGTGGGCGTGACGCCGCGCCGAAACCCCGAACTGGTGATCGCGGTGCTCTGGCAGAACGGAAACAAGAGCTGGTTTCCTGCCCGCATCGGCGCCCGCCTTGTGTCGGCGTACGTGGAGAAGCAGCGGCTTCTGGCTCACAACCTGGTTCAGCCGGCCAAGCCCCTATCGCCGCAGGCGCCAACGGAGCTTACCGGGGTGTGGACTGCGCCCATGAATCCCGCGGATGGCGGGGCAAAATCCGGGGAGCAGAATGCTTCGGGCGATCGGCTTGAGGCAGGTAGATTTCTGATCCAGAATGGGCAGATTGTCGCGGCCACCAAGCCGCGGCCGACGCAACCTTCCGGCCCTGCGAAGAACACTCCCGAACCCGGCTCCATCGCGGGCAAGGCGACAACCCTTCGGGCTTCGGCAGCTGGAAAGGGACGCTGAACGTGCGCCGGATTATCAGCTTTCGCGATTTCGACTGGACCTTGCTGGGGATGGTGCTTGTGCTCTGCACGATCTCGGTGCTGGAGATCTATTCCGCCACCCTACACACCAAGTACACAGGCTTCCACACCAAGCAGATTTATTGGATTGGCGCGGGACTTGTGGCGATGTTTGTGGTTTCTCTCATCGACTATCACAAATTGATTGATTTTGTTCCCTGGGCCTATGGCCTATTCCTGGTTTCTCTGGTGGCGGTCAAACTGTTTGGCGTGAAGGTCCTGGGTGCGCGGCGCTGGATTCGGATTGGCCACATGCAATTTCAGCCGTCGGAGTGGGTGAAGCTGATTTTGATCGTGATTGTGGCCCGCTATTTCGCCAACCTCGGCGGCCGTTCGCTAACGTGGACGGATATCTTCAAAGCTCTCGCGCTGGTGGGGATCCCCATGGCGCTGGTTCTCATCCAGCCCGATCTGGGAACGACCCTCACCTATATGCCCGTGCTGGCGGCGGGGTTGCTGCTCGGCGGCATGAACTTGAAGCAAACCGCGATTCTGGGCACCTGCGCCGTCGTTTTAGTCGCAGGAGTCTGGTCGAGCGGTAAGCTGCTGAAACCGTATCAGAAGGCCAGGCTCACAAGCTTCATCAACCCTGACAACGACCCCAAGGGCGCCGGCTATCAGACCAAGCAGGCACTCATTGCCGTCGGGTCAGGAGGCGTCTGGGGGCAGGGTGCTGAAAAAGGTTCGCAGACGCAGGGAGCTTTTCTTCCCATTCCGCATGCGGACTTCATTTTTGCGGCGTTTGGCGAAGAGCACGGGTTTGTGGGCGCGGTATTTGTGCTGCTGCTATACTTTTTCATATTGATGCGTTTGATTCAAAACGCTCAGACAGCTGCAGACCTGTCCGGCTCCATGATTATTATGGGCGTAGTGGCTGTATTGACTTTCCAGATCGCGGTCAATGTGGGCATGGTCATCGGTTTTATGCCGGTCACCGGAATTCCTTTACCGTTAATGAGTTACGGCGGTTCTTCGGTGTTGTTTACATTTCTGGCACTGGGTACGGTCATGAACGTCCGTATGCGCCGATTCGTAAACTGAGCCGGTTTTCAGGTCTAGTGGACCAGGCCGGTTTCTCAAACGTTTTATCTCTTGCGGCAGGACCGGGATGGTCAGCCACAAGAGCAGAGTTTTCAAATATTTACAGCGTTCTTCAGAAGAAATGGAGGACGCTCAAGCCGGCCAGGTCCGGATGGATCTCGAGCCCGGCAGGACAAGGGTTCATGAGCACGCAGAGACGGGAAGACCGCGGACAGCGAACAAGGAGCATGGAACGCCAGGAAGGACCAGCCGGAATCTGGCTTGTTTTTCTTGCGTGGTTCGTCCGTGCCGCCGCTACGGTCAGAACGGCCAAATCGCCGGCAATGGTTACATTGCGGGCATTCTGCTTCCACCGCGACGGCCAGCAATTGCTGTCGGGATCCGCGGAAGCAGCGGCAACGGTCTCTGTGCAATCGGGTTACCGCCATACTCAGCCAGTTCGTCAGGATTTTTGCCGCGCCTTGCGCATCTCGCCGCCCCGACGGGCGGGCGGTTGCGCCACCGCGGCCATACCAGCGACTCGCAGGTTATCCCTTCCGCTTGCCCCCACACCTTCCGATCTCGATCAAATCTCTCCGTGCCGCCCGGACTGCGGTTTCCCGACTGCCCCGATCCGACGCCAACCCGCCTAGCTTCTTCCTCTGGAAGATGCGCAACGCGACTGGCCAAGGAATGCATTCCGGAATACCGCTCTAGAACCAGCAGGCAAAGGCCGCTGGACGGAAAGGTACGATGGCAAAAGAGATTTGTATTTCCTCAACGCCGCACGAAACGCGGCTTGCAATCCTCGAAGACGATCAACTCGCTGAGATTTACTACGAACGCGAGAACGAATACACACTGGCCGGATCCATTTACAACGGACGCGTCACCCGCGTTCTCCCCGGAATGCAGTCCGCATTCGTCGATATTGGACTGGAGCGCGACGCCTTCCTTTATGTGACTGACTTCCTTGAATTGGAAGATCCAGAGGAAAGCGACGAGGTTGAAAAGGCCGCCTCGACCGGGAGCACGCAGCCCCCACGCGAAGTGCATGCTGCGGAACGCGGTGGCAGCCGAACGGAGGAGCGGACGCAACGCTCCAGCCGCCGGCAGGAACCGCGCGCCGATCGCGCATCGCAGGAGCGCCAGCCGCGGGATCACCGGTTGGTTGTGGAAGCGGCGACGGAGACAGCGGAGACGGCCGGGCTTGAATCGGTTTCCGTAACGGAGCCCGCAGATCAAGGTGGTAAGGACACACTGGAACAGGGCGGCAAGCGTTGGCGCGGCCGCCGTCGTCGCCGCGGCGGGCGTGGGTCCGCGGAAGACGCCCAGGAATCTCAGGCCGGAACAGGTGCCTCGGCAGGCGAGGATTTCGAGGAGACTTCGTCTTCGATCGCCGCTGAAGAGATTCAGGCGAGCGCTCTACCCAGCCAGAGGCCGCAGAGTTTTCCCACAACTGCGCCCGCGTCATTGGGCGGATCGCGCGGCCAGGCTGCGCCGGCATTCGTTCTTCCCGGCGAGTCGCTTTCGAAGTACGGCGGAACGACGGATGAAACTGATTCGAAACCTGCTGCAAAACCAGCCCAGCCCGTGCGGCCCTCTTCTAGCTTTAAGCCGGCGAGTTTGATTGAGGCTCCTCTGCAGTGGGATGGAAGCGGACTTCTTCCCGGTGAATCGATTTCGCGGCATCGCGGCCGCCCGTCGGAACCGGAGACTGTTGCGGAAACCGCTCCAACTGAAAACGCACAGGCAGAAAGTGAAGCCGGCGAACAGGAAGCGCACCAGCCGGCTGAATCGGTCTTCGCCGAAGAGTCGCGCGCACACGAGGAGCATTCGACGGAAGAACATGCCTCGACAAGTGCGGTAGAAACCGCGGAAGCGAGCGGGCCTGAAACAGAAACCGCCGAGTCAGATGAGGCGGATGCTTCAGCGAGTCACCACGTTGACCCGACAGCGCCGACAGGGTTTCGCCTGTTCGGTTTGGGCGGAAAGAAAAAGGCAGAAGAGCCAGCCGCTGCTCCGGCGCCTGCCGCGGCAACGCCGGCAACGGTTGCGGCCGTATCCGCGTATGCACCCGGCGCTGGACTGATTGAAGAAGAGGTCATGGAAGAAGAGGAGTTCGATCTTCCCCATCACGCGCACGCCAAGGCCGACGATCACGACCTTGAAGATTACGAAGAGGAAACCCTCCCCACACAGCTGCGTTCCGGCGACCTGGGAGAAATGCTGCAGGAAGCGCACCTCGACCACAAGATCCAACTGAAATTCGAAGACAAGAACGGCGAAGAGGATGACCCCGACGACGAGGAAGACGACGAAGAAGAAGAGGCTACCGCAGAAGGCCTGCCTTCCGGCGGACAAGGCCAGGATGGCTCGCAACAGCGCAGGGAACGCGGCGGACGCGGGCGGCGCGGACGCAATGGACAAAGCGGAGGCCAGGGCAATCGCCGTGGCGGAATGACACGGCGTTCGGCGCAGACGTCAGACTTGCCCATCATTTCCGACTTGCTCAAGCCGGGCCAGGAAATTCTGGTGCAGATCGCCAAGGAGCCCATCGCCAAGAAGGGTGCGCGCATCACGTCGCACATCGCGCTTCCGGGACGGTTCCTGGTGTTTATGCCGACGGTTTCTCACATCGGCGTGAGCCGCAAGATTGCATCCGACGAAGAGCGCCAGCGGTTGAAGCGCATCCTCGTTCACGAGCGCGGCGAAGCCACCGGCGGGTTCATTGTGAGAACCGCGGCCGAGGGCGCTTCAGAAGAGGAGTTGCGCGCGGACCTTCGCTTCCTCATTCATCTTTGGGACGAGATCAAGCAACGCTCGGAATCGTCGAAATCTCCGGCGCTGATTTATCACGATCTTTCGCTGATCGAACGGATTCTGCGTGACCAGGTGAGCGCGAATTTTTCGTCGATCTGGGTCGATTCGCAGGAGGATTACGAACGCATCGTCCGCTTCCTGAATCGCTTCTCGCCCACGCTGGTGCGGCGCGTGAAGCTTTACACCAAAGAGACTCCGCTGTTCGAGCACTTTGGAATTCAGGATGAGATCTCGAAGGCCTTGCGATCGAAGGTGTGGCTCAAGTCGGGCGGGTCAATCGTGATCAACCAGACCGAAGCCCTTGTGGCGATCGACATCAACACCGGCAAATACGTGGGCAAGTCGGCGCGGCTCGAAGACACCATCGTCAAGACCAACCTCGATGCGGTGCCCGAGATTGTTCGCCAGATCCGGCTTCGCGATCTGGGCGGCATTATCGTCATCGACTTCATCGACATGGACGAACGCAAGAACCGGTTCAGGGTACTGGCCGCGCTGGAAGAGGCGCTGAAAGCCGACCGCGCCCCGACCAAGGTCCTGCAGTTCAACGATTTCGGACTGGTTGCGATTACGCGCAAGCGTGTGAAGCAATCGCTGGAACGGACGTTGAGTGTTCCCTGCCCCACCTGCCAGGCCACCGGCATGGTGAAGAGTTCGGCGACGGTCTGCAACGAGATCTACATCGAATTGCGCAAGATGAAAAAACATTTTGAAGGGGCTGACGTGCTGCTGCGCGTGAATCCTGAAACGGTGAAGGTCCTCAAGCAGAACAATGCCGCGTGGCTGAACGAATTCGAGGAACTGACGGGCAAAAACCTCCTCGTAAAGAGCGATGCGACCCTGCATCCGGAGCAATTCGACATTCAGGGCTAGGCAGAACATTGATCCGAACGAAAGCGGCCGGGAGATAACTTCCGGCCGTTTTTACTGCATTTCTCCGGCGCGGTCCACTCGCGGAAACCTTCTTCCCAGACAAATGCAATCCCGGCTGTTCTGATTGCGCCAGAGCAACCTATGCGGAAAAACGGTGTCTAATCCGTTGACACTCGCGTCGCACTCATCACGAGCACTTAATCGCAATCAATCCATGGAGGTCTTGATAAATGTACTCCCCTGTTCAAATGCCGCGTTTGCGGCATATTCCTACCCTTTTTGCCGCGGCATGTCTGGCGCTTGGATATGGCGTTGCACAAGGCCAGACCAGCAATTCTCTCGACAAATCGGATTCACCCAGTGTGGCCGCCGGCGAATCGAGCTCAAGCCAGCCGATTCTGACCGGTGTGGAGTACGGTGAAGCAGCTTTGCCTGCTGCGCCTGCCGCGGGTTCGCGAGCCGGCGGAGGCCAATACGACGCCGACACAAAGCATGGCGGAGGCGGCATGCTTCAACACCTCACCTTCGAGGCGGGCGGCGGTTTCAACGGACCGGTTGGCAACTCCTCCAGCGACATCACCTGGGGCGGGCAGTTTGGTCTTGGCGCTGGCTACCAGCTAACCAACCACGTAGCCGTCATGCTGGATTACCAGTACATCGACGACAAGCTGCCGGGTGCTGTGATTGCGGAAACGGGAGCTACGGGCGGTAATGCGCATATCTGGTCGTTGACGCTCAATCCGATCATCGACCTTATGCCCAGGCGCACGAATGACTTTTACGTCACCGGTGGCGGTGGCTTCTATCGCAAGGTGACCAACTTCACCGACCCGGAAGAGACGGATTATTGCGATTACTTCTATTGCGAGCCGGGATATACGAACGAAGTGGTGGGCCACTTTTCGAGCAATCAGGGTGGATGGAACGTTGGTGGTGGCTACCAGCATCGTCTCGGCGGAGCCATGAACGACGGCCGCATGAAGCTCTTCGCTGAAGTGAAATATCTCAACGTGATGACGCCTGCATCTTCAATCGCACCCAACGGTCTGGGCAAGGCAACGGTTGGCGCGGGAACCCAGTTGATTCCAGTGACCTTCGGCGTCCGCTGGTAAAGGCGATTCAGAACGCGTAACAACGCGAATCCCGGCCCAGGGTGGTGAGCCCGCCTGGCCGGGATTCATGCGAATGGGGAAATTTGCGGTCGACGATTCGATCCTGCGGTTACTTCACAGCCTGCCGAAAGACTCAAATCCCGAGCTCTGTAATCAGGGCATGACTTCAGTCGTGCCGATAAAGCCAACAAAATAAATGGGCTTTAGCCCCTGCCATTCTAAAGTCTTGCAATCAGGCCGTAAATTCAGCCCCCCCTCCTGTTTCACGCCGCGGCACGACAGGTTTGCATGCAATTTCGCTTCTTTAGCGCATAATCCCGTCATGTGAGCTTGCTGGAGAGAGAAGGGATCGGGGGCTTGTAGCCGTAACTCCTTATCTGTCTAGAATCTGCAAATAAGTCCCCTGGAATCTAGAATTTAGAAGGAGCGCCTCCTTCTATCTCTTTGATTCTAGGGAATTTCTTTACAGAAATACCCTTTTTTTTATTTTTTTATTTTTCAGACGTGACGAGCCGGCAAATCCAAAGAATCTTAATCGGAAACTGATCCAGTGCCCTAAAGAATTCCGAGGATGCGCAAGCGGAGCAGGCCGCCGGCGAGCACCCCGAAAGGCATAAGGACTATCAGGCATAACGCATACCAAACCGGCTGCTTGCCCTTGGCCTGAAGTGCGCTGAGGGCCGCCATGGCAAGCACCACAATGCCCAGGACAAGAACGTGAATTAGAGGATTGGCCGCGGAAGCCCACGCCGTGATGAAACCGCCCCCGGCCGCGGCGAGAAACGAATAGCCAAGATTGACGAAAGCGTAGGCAGGACGCGGCCTGCCTTCGCTCTGAACCCAGTCGGGCGCCACGCGAGCCAGCAGGGCGGTAACGATGACAACCGAAATCGCCATGGTGGCGAAGCCTGCCAGTAACGCAAGAAAAGCGTGAACGGTCACCATGGCCTGTTCTCTCGCTCGGGCTGTTCGCCCACTTCGCCGCGTTCGATTCGCTCCAGAAATGTGCGCGCAAGCTTTCTTTCGCCGGGGTGGCTTTCCCCGTGCATGGAACACAAATCGAGAAACTCGTCGCACAGTGCATTGCTTTGCTCCTGTTGTGCGAACAGGGATTGGAGGGCCATTGCGAGCTCCCGCAAACGCGCAGCTTCAGGCCAATCTTCGGCATCATCGGCGAGAAGCGATACATCGGAGAATAGGCCCTTGCGTCCGCGGGCACACTCATCGAGGCAGGCCATCAACTGATCGCAGAAAGCCTGTGCGAGCGCCTGTAATTGATCCGGTTGACTCTCCTCGTGGTCATCCATGGAATCGCTCGCTATGCTTCCGCGGCGGCCTTCAGCATCGCCGACAGGCTTCGATCGACATCGTCTTCGGTTGTGGCCCAGCTCGACACGCTGATGCGCATGGCGGTGTGGCCCTGCCAGACAGTCGATCCGCACCAGCATGTGCCTTCCGCCTGCAGACGCGCAATGGTGCGCAGAGTTTTCTCCGGGCTTCCGAACGAAACCAGCACTTGGTTGATGACCACGTCGTTCAGGATTTCATAGCCGGCAG
>Ga0182013_10001225_pt1 | contig 35370 bp, 31 predicted proteins | sample 612S2MmetaG_FD_120487 | JGI IMG/M metagenome (GOLD analysis project Ga0182013, IMG submission 120487) | Permafrost microbial communities from Stordalen Mire, Sweden - 612S2M metaG | ecosystem: Environmental > Terrestrial > Soil > Wetlands > Permafrost | place: Sweden: Stordalen | collected... | reverse complement strand
TCGCCATAGCCGATGCAGGCGAAGCGATAAATCAGCTGCCCGACGAAGCCGGGCGCGAAATAGCCGGAGTGAACGTCGGGACGACCCTGCGTGACATAGAGCCATAGCAAGCGCAGATGGCCCGTCATCGACAAATCGCACGGTTCGCCGGGCCGCGCGTTCGTAACCACGCCTTCGCCCTTTTCGATACTATCCGTGCAGTCAAAATAGGTCAGCCGCTGCGCGAAACCGTCCCGGGACTGGGCCGCGTCGAGCGCCGCGTAAAGCTGCGCGAGCGTACGAGAGCCCACTCGCAATTTATCGAGGTTGACGCCCTTGGTGATTCCCCATTCCGTCAAGACGCCGACGTTTCCGAGCCGGAAGCCGAAATTCCGTCGCTTGGTCGGCAGGGAAAAGAAATTCGCGGTCGTCGATATGTCGAGCAGTACTTCATCGCCTTCGTTGCTGAACAGATGCGCTTCCTGAAATCTGATAAGCGACGAGCGCAGCGCGTTCGCCCGTCCCGACAGCAAGACTTCCGCCGGTATGTCGGGCGACACGAGCACCAGCCGCCGCAGTCGAAACGCCTTGCCGATATGCGATAGCTCAGTGTCCTCCGCATGGGTCCCGGGGGTATCGTCTCCGGCCGTCATTGCTTTCATCGCCGTAATCGCGGCGGGCGAAAAGACGTCGGCGAGGATGCGCACCGCGTTGGTCACGACGTAGCCGCCCATGCTGTGGCCGATGAACGAGAGGTCCGCCCGCGCTTGCGTTTTGCCCATCTCGGTTAGCTGTTTGGCCAGCGCTTCGTCGAGAAGGCGGATGATGTCGACAAGATCGGGAACGCCATAGGTCGTGGCGCGGTATCCATCACGGAAATAAACGATGAGTCGAAGCAAATACAGGGTGATCGGTATGACGGCCATGAACGCGGTCGCCGCGGTGATCAGCATTCGAACGATGCGCGCGACTTCGCATAGCTCCAACACAAAGTTTACGAAATAGACCGCGGCGAGCGCGGTGAAGAGAGTTCCGAGCAAAAAAATGGGCGAAGCGGTGAGCCCGCTGCGCCAGGGCGTTCCCATTCGTTCCGAGGGCCAGCGATAACCGACGCAGATGACGCCGCGGTCGTGCAGCGCCTTGTCGCCATTCACCGATTGAAACGATTGGGCATAGGTTTTCAACACAGCGTCACGCGGGCTATTGAAGCCGTGAACGGTGATCACGAGCTTTGGGGCCTCCTGTCGCGCGAGCGTTTGGGCGATTCGTTCGATCGCCTGTCGCGGGTCGCCTAAATCGACGCAATGATCGGGCGCGGGGAGCGTTTCGCCTTTGTCGTCGAAATTATTCGGCGCGGTGCTCTCAATAAAAAACGCCGGGATAGCCGGCGTTTGTCCGTCCGCTTGGACCTCGTAGGCGGTAAAAAAACGAGTCGCCGACATCAACGGCCTCCCCGAAATAACCTATAAACAAATGGGCGTTGGATGCTCCGCGCGCCCTTCGAGGTTCAGATTGCCGCATTTTGGACGAGGCGGCAACGCCTGACGATGTCGCGTCGCGGCGTGTTTTCGCGCCCGAAGCCGGCGCGGGCTTGCAAGCGATTTGACTGTTCAGGGACTTATAAGCATTTTCCGTCGCGCAAAAAGATATGTCCCACCAAGCTGAAGATTCCCGATGATTCCCTGGCTCCTGCTCGACACGGCGCGAATTCCCGGCGGCGGCGAACTGCGGCTCAAGCGGCGCGGCGGCGAGTTTTCGATCATGCTCGGGGATAATGAGTTGATGAACAGCCGCCTCGGCGGCTCCGAGGAGGCGCTGGCGACGCTCTCCTGCGAGCGAATTCGCGCGCGCCCCGGCGCGAGGATTCTGATCGGCGGGCTCGGCATGGGCTTCACGCTGCGGGCGGCGCTTGGCGCGCTGGACGAGGGGGCGGGAGTCGACGTGGCCGAACTGGTTCCGGCTGTCGTCGCCTGGGCGCGCGGGCCGATGGCCGAGGTCTTCGGCTCCAGCCTGACCGATCCGCGCGTGAAAATCGTCGAGGCGGATGTTGGGCGCGTCATTCGCGCGGGGCGCGGCGTTTACGACGCGATCCTGCTCGATGTCGACAACGGCCCGGATGGCCTCACTTGCTCCGCCAACGACGGGCTTTACGACATGCGGGGCTTGCGCGCGGCCCACGCCGCGCTGCGGCCCGGCGGCGTGCTTTCCGTTTGGTCGAGCGGGCCGGACCGCGCTTTCGCGGGGCGGTTGGGAAAGGCGGGTTTCACCGTCGAGGAGGTCAAGGCGCGCGCGAAGGGCGGCGGCGGCGCGCGGCATGTCATCTGGATCGCGACAGGCGGCGGCTAGAGCGCTTTCGGCGAAAGTGCACGCCGGTTTTGCCTCGGAAATCACAATAAAACAAAGGAATCCAGGGAGTTTTCGGTTCAATCCAAACCGGAAAGCCTCTAGCGCGCAATGTGCGACGGCGCACGGTGTCCGCGCTCCTTTGCGCGCTAGATGATGTCCATGCCCGGGGACGAACCGAGCGGGCATGAGCAGGGGAGCCTCCAATGTCAGCCATCCTGAATCTTCTCGGCCTGGACGACTATGAGAGTCTCGTGAAATTGTTGAATTCGCTGCCGCATCAGTTTTAGGGCGGCTTCAGCCCGCGGGCTGCTCCACGACGAACTCCAGCGTGGCGCCGCCCGCGGTGGGCGTCACCCCCGCTGCGCGGGCGTCGGCCAGCTTATCGAGCCGGATCAAGGCGAGGCCATTGTCGCCATTGCGCGAGCCGGCGACGCCGATCTCGATCTCGCCCGCCATCACCTTCGTTCCGGGCGGCGGAGCCTCGCCTTCCACGTGATAGGGCGTCACGCGTTTGCGCGCGAGATTGCGGTGTTTGGTGCGCGAGACGACTTCCTGGCCGACGTAGCAGCCCTTGGTGAAATCGACGCCGGCCAGGAGGTCCATGTTGGCCTCGTGCGGAAAGGCGTCGCCATAGGCGAAATCGACCCCGCCCCGCGGCACGCCCGCCGCGATGCGCGCCGTCTCGTAATCCTCGCGCGAACCTTTCGCCTCCAGCGCCCCGCGCGGCGCGATGAGCCGCCAGCCCAGCGCCTCGGAGCGAGGGTCGCGCGCCAGCGCCAGCGCGGAAACCTCCGGCCTCGCCTCGCCGAGATCAGCGTAGACGGCGAGTTCGTCGCTCTTCGACGTGAAGCTCACCGCCGCGCGGAGCTTATAGAAGCCGAGGCGGCGCAACAGATCCGCCTCCAAATCCCGGGGGCAATCGAGCAAATAACGGCGCGCCTCGCCCTCGCCATCGACGAAAACCAGGAAATCGACCAATATCTTGCCTTGCGGCGCCAGCAGCGCGCAAAAGCGGGCGTCACCGGGGGCGAGTTTGGCGATGTCGTTGGTGACGAGATTATGCAAGAATTTGGTCGCGTCGGCGCCGGCGATTTCGACGACGCCGCGATCCTCCAGGCTGATGACTGCTGACATTGTGTCTTATGCTCCAACCGCGTCCGTAAAGCGTCGCGGATTGTTGTAAGAAAGACGCGGGCGAGGACAATGACAAGATTAGCCCTACCGGCGCCAAGGGCCGTCAGCGCGTTCCGCGCGATATCGGTGGAAAAGCAGGCCGCGCGACGAACATCATCGCTCTAACATGCGCTAGACATAGTTTTCCCCCGGGACACTGCAAGCGAGGCGCCAAGGATGGCCAAAACTTTCGACATGGTTCTCTTAAACGGCGCTCTCGTCAATCACGACGGCGAAAGCCGCCGCGACATCGGCGTGACCGGAGGCAAAATCGCCGAGATCGGCGATCTGTCGCGCACGGACGCGGGCGAGCGGATCAATTGCGCGGGGCTGCACATTCTCCCCGGTGTCATCGACACGCAAGTGCATTTTCGCGAGCCGGGCGCGACGCATAAGGAAGACCTGGAGACCGGCTCGCGCGCCGCCGTGCTTGGGGGCGTGACGGGCGTGTTCGAAATGCCGAACACCAAGCCGCTGACCACGACCGGCGCCGACATCGCCGACAAGGTCGCGCGCGGGGTGGGGCGCATGCATTGCGACTTCGCCTTCTGGGTCGGCGGCACGCATGAGAACGCCAGGGACATTCCCGAACTGGAACGCCAGCCGGGCGCCGCGGGGATAAAGGTCTTCATGGGCTCCTCGACCGGCTCGCTGCTCGTCCCGGACGACGAAGGAATCGCGGCGATTCTGGCGCAAACGCGCCGGCGCGCCGCCTTCCACAGCGAGGACGAGGCGCGCCTCAAGGAGCGAGAACCGTTTCGCGTTCCCGGCGATGCTTGGTCGCATCCGGTTTGGCGCGACGAACTCACCGCGCTGACCGCGACGCAGCGGCTGCTGCGCATCGCCCGCGAGGAGCGCGCGATCATCCATGTGCTGCATGTCTCGACGCGCGAGGAGATCGAACTGCTGGCGGAGCACAAGGACATAGCCAGCGTGGAAGTCACGCCGCATCATCTCACCCTGAGCGACGCGGATTTAGCTCGCCTCGGAACGCTCGCGCAGATGAACCCGCCGGTGCGCGGGGAGGCCCATCGCGAGGGGATTTGGGGCGGGGTGGGGCAGGGCGTCGTCGATATTCTCGGCTCCGATCACGCGCCGCATACGCTGGAGGAGAAGGCCCAGCCCTATCCGCGAAGCCCGTCCGGCATGACGGGCGTGCAGACGCTCGTCCCGCTGATGCTCGATCATGTGAACGCGGGCCGGCTGAGCCTCGCGCGCTTCGTCGATCTCACCAGCGCCGGGCCGGCGCGGCTGTTCGGAATCGCCGCCAAAGGCCGCGCCGCCGTGGGCTACGACGCCGATCTGACCATCGTCGACATGAAGCGCCGAGAGACCATTCGCAACGCCTGGATCGCCTCGCGTTGCGGCTGGACGCCCTATGACGGGCGCGAGGTCACGGGCTGGCCGGTCGGAACTTTCGTGCGCGGCGCCAAGGTGATGTGGGAGGGCGAGTTGACCACCCCCGCGAGAGGCGCGCCGATTCGTTTTCACGCGTCGCTGTGACGGGGCGCCGCGCAAACATAGGAAAGAGCGATGCGAATTTTGGCGCTTTGCGGCAGTCTGCGTGCCGAGTCCATTAACGCGGCGGTTTTGGAGGCGGCGGCCCTGCTGGCGCCGGCGGGCCTGACCATCGTCCAATATGGCGGACTGGCCGAACTGCCGATTTTCAATCCCGATCTCGACACGGATTCTCCGCCCGATCCGGTGCGGCGGTTGCGCGAAAATGTCGGCCTTTCCGACGGCTTGCTGATCGCCTCGCCGGAATATGCGCATGGCGTCGCGGGCGGCCTCAAGAACGCGCTGGACTGGCTGGTGGGCGGTCCGGAGTTTTACCAAAAGCCCGTCGCGGTTTTGAACGCCTCGGCGCGCGCGGTGCAGGCGGACACGCATTTGCGCGAATCGCTGGTCACCATGGCGGCGCGGGTGATCGAACCGGCCTCGATCACCCTGGGCCTGCCGGCGACCGGCGTCGACGCGGCCGGCATTGTCGCCGACCCGCGCCTTAGTGGCGAACTTGCCGAGGCGTTGCGACAATTCGCGCAAGCGATCCAAAGATGCGCGGAGCCCGTCGCTTAGCCCGGAAGGAACTCGTTTCACGCGACGAAAAATGCGAATAGATTGGCGCCAATCGAAAGGGCTTTGACATGATTCCGTTTCATCGGCGCGTCGCGGCGGCGGCGGGCTTCTTAATCCTTGCGTCGTCGGCGGCCGACGCCGCCGCCTTCAAGGCGGCCTACGCGGCCTGTCAGGACAAGGCGGTGTTCAAGAAAGCCCTCACCTTTCCCGGCGACAAGGACGGCAAAAAGGCCGGGGAGTTCCTCAAGGGCCGGATCGACGCGCATGAATGCCTGCTTTTCAACCGTGGCCAGGAGGTCTCGGTCGACGAGCGCGACGGCAATCTCTGGTGCGTGCGGCGCGGCGGGGACCTCGAATGCTATTGGACGATCGACAAGGTGATCGATCTCAATCCGCCGCTGACCTCGGGTGGCGGCGCAAGCGGCCAGTCCGGCGGGAAGAGGGGGCGGCATTAGCCCTTGGAAGCCAATGCTCGCATTACGCTACTCGGATTTAGGCGGGTCGGCGTCGTCGCCGATGATCAGACATGTTCAGGATCGATCCAAATCGCTCGAATTCACGTCACGCAGGCGCCTTGGAGCGCCTCATTTACCTCGCCGTTCTCCTCGTCGCGGCGCCCGTGACCCCCGCCGCTCGCGCCGACGGGCAAGAGATTCGCAAATGCGACTTTGAAGTGAAAGCTCGTTGCGCCACTGGCGACGCAAGCGTCACGCTCTCCGATGGCGTAGTGAAAAGAGTCGAAGTCAATGTCTATTGGTGCGGCCTAAAAGGTCAGCCGGGCTACACATGCGCCATCGATTCGTCTCGAACCGACCCCAACGCCAAATGGTCCGAAGACGGCGGCGCGACGCTGATAACCAACGCCTCTCCCTTTAGCCCGGATCAGCCGGACCGCGTGAAGGTGACCGTCGGACGGTATGTGTCCATTGATTTGGACCAGACGCAATCGCTCGAGAGGTGTGGCGCTGGAGCGGAGTTGCCGCGCGCGATTGTCATTCCGGAGAAAAAAGCCGCGTGCCGCGTATGGCTTCGCGCGCCCTAGTTTCCTTTGCTTTGTCGTGCTTTCCGTCACGATGCGCCCGGATCGCCCGCCCGGCGTAGCGCTCGCCCGAGGCCGATCGCCAGCGCGAGGCCCAGCGTCGCCAGCGCCGTCATGGCGAGATAGCCGCGCTCGCCAAAACTGGTTTGCAGCGGGCCGCAGGCGAGGGTGGCGAGACTAAGCCCAGCGGCGACGGACGCCGCCAGCCAGGCCTGCGCCTGCGCATAGCGGCCGGCGCCGACGAGGCGCGCCAGGAGATAGGCGGGGCCAAGCTGCACCGCCGCGCAGGAGAGTCCGTGCAGCGCCTGCGCGGCGAATATGCCGACCGTCCCGGGATCACCGGCCATCAGCAGCCAGCGCAGCGCCGCCGCCGCGCCGCCGAGCGCTATATGCGTCGCGGCGCGGCCCTCGCCGCCGAACCAGCGGCCGGCGAGCAGGAAAAACCCAACCTCGGTGACGAGGCCCGCCGACCAGGCCAGCGAGACAAAGGTCTCGTCATGGCCGGTCGCCTTCCAGTGCAGCGCGCCGAAGGCGAACACCATCGCGTGGCTGGCCTGGATCAGCGCCGCCGCCGCGATCGTCAGCACTGCCAGTCCTGGCCGGGTGATCTCGCCGATCGGGTCGCGCGGCTTGGCGGGGGCGCCCACGCCGACGCCGCGCAAGGCGATGAAAGCGCAAGCGGCGGCGGCCAGGGAGACGCCGCACAGCAGCCAGGCCAGCGCCGCGTTCGGCAGCGACCGCGCCACGGGTCCGCTCGCCAGCAGGAAGAACAGAATCGAGACCGAGCCCCAGCCGCGCACGAAGGAATAATGCAGCAGCGGGCGGTTCAAGGCGCGCCGCCGCGCCGCCGCGCCGAGGATAATGCCGTCGGCCAATATGTTGATCGGTCCCTGCGCCAGCGCCACCAAGGCGACCGTCGCCAGAATGGCCGCGAAACCTTGCGCGAGACCCGTCAGGCCATAAGCGAGGCCGGCGCAAAGCGCGAAGCCGACCAGAAACTCGCCGTGGAGTCCGTCGCGGTCGGCGCGGCGCGAGGCGAGCAGCATCGTCAGAATGCGCAGCAGCGGCGGCGCCGACAGAATCGCCGCGATCTCGTCCGCGCCGAGGCCGCGCGAATGCAGCCACAGCGGAAAGAACGGCAATTGCACGCCGACGATGGCGTAAATCGACGCCGTTAGCGCCGACAGCCGCCATTCCTCGCGCCGGTCCTCGGCGCGCGCTGTCATGACCGACGAGGACAGGCTCACTCCATCGCCGCCGCTTTGAGGATGCAGACCATCGTCGCCTGCGCCGGCGTCGTGCCCGAATTGCGGATCACATGCGGGCGGTCGCAGCGGTAGCGCAGCGTCTCGCCGGCCTTCACCGTCTCCATGACGCCCGCGACCTCGACGCAAAGCTCGCCCTCGCGCAGTGACAGGCTCTCGACCGAGCCGCGCTGATGCGCCTCGGACTCCAGCACGCCGCCGGGCTCGGCGTAAAACTCATAGGCTTGCAGCCATTCGACGGTCTTGATCCAGCCGATGATGGCGAGCCGGCATTTGCCGTCGTCGGAGACCAGCATCGGCGTGTCGGCGCGCGCGGTCTTTTCGAGAAAGGGTGCGTCCTGCGCGCTTTGCAGCAGGCCCTCGATCGACGCGTCGAGCGCATGCGCCAACCGCCAGATCGTCGCCAGCGTCGGATTGGTCTCATTGCGCTCGATCTGGCTGATGATCGACTTGGCGACGCCCGATTGCAGCGACAGTTCCGACAGCGACAGATTGTAGGCCTTGCGCAGACGCTGCACGGTCGCGCCAAGCTGACCCGACAGCGCGACCGCGCCGGCTTCGAGAATTTTCTGCTTGTCGCGACCCTCGACGCCCATGGCGTTCGCCTCTCCAGTCCCGCGATGGACGGAGTAATAGCCGATTTCGTTTGAAATATCGAACGGGAAAGCGTCGAGCCGACGCCGGCCGCGAACAGCGCGAGGATTCGCCCCGCGCGGTGACTGTCATGATCCCGCAATGCGAATCTGGTGATTAGTCCCAGCGGCTTGGATCGCCGGCGCGAAACGCGCCCGCATGGACACGGATTTCGCTATGGATGACCCTGCGGCCACCAAATATCGCACTCTCTTCCTCTCCGATCTGCATCTCGGCTCGCGCGGCATGCAGGCGGACTTTCTGTTGGATTTCCTGCGCCATAACGAAGCCGACACGGTTTACCTCGTCGGCGACATCGTCGACGGCTGGCGCCTGAAGAGCGGCTGGTATTGGCCGCAATCCCATAATGACGTCGTGCAAAAACTGCTGCGCAAGGCGCGCAAGGGCGCCCGCGTGGTCTACGTGCCCGGCAATCACGACGAATTCGCGCGCGACTATGTTGGCCTTGTGTTCGGCGGCGTCGAGGTCGTCGAAAGCGCCGTGCACGAGACCGCCGACGGCAAGAAAATGCTGATAATCCACGGCGATCAGTTCGATATCGTGGTGCGCAACGCGCGCTGGCTCGCCTTTCTCGGCGACTGGGCCTACGACTGGGCGCTGTGGATCAACACGCAGTTCAATCGTCTGCGGCGTGTTTTCGGCTTCGGCTACTGGTCCTTCTCCGCCTGGGCGAAGCTCAAGGTGAAGGACGCCGTGAATTTCATCGGCGATTTCGAACAGACCTTGGCGGCCGAAGCGGCCAAGCGCGGCGTCGACGGCGTGATCTGCGGCCATATCCACCACGCGACGATCAAGACCATCGACGGCGCGCTCTATGTCAACATCGGCGATTTCGTCGAAAGCTGCACGGCGATCGCCGAACACGCGGACGGAAGATTTGAAATCCTGCATTGGCGGAGCACGGCCGAAGAGCGCGCGCCCGCGAAGGCCGAGCCGTCGCGATTAACCGAAAGAGCCGCCGCCTGATGCGTATCTTGATTGCGACGGACGCATGGCGTCCGCAAGTGAATGGCGTCGTGCGTTCGCTCGAGTCGATGGCGCGGGCGGCCGGCGCCATGGGCGCGCAATTCGATTTCGTGACGCCGCGCGATTTCAATTGCATGCCGATGCCGACCTATCCCGAGATCGATCTCGCCTTCGCGACGCCGCGCGCCGTGCGGCGCCGTCTCGACGCGAGCTGCGATCATGTGCACATAGCGACGGAAGGCCCGGTGGGCCTCGCGGCGCGCGCCTGCTGCCTGCGCGATCGCCGTTGCTTCACCACGAGCTACCACACGCGGTTTCCCGAATACATTCACGCGCGGACGGGCGTGCCGTTGATCGCGACATACGCCATGCTGCGCTGGTTTCACAACGCCGGCGGCGGGACGATGGTGTCGACGCAAAGCCTCTCGCGCGAACTGCTCGCGCGCGGCTTCAAGCGGACGTTGCGATGGTCGCGCGGCGTCGATCACACGACGTTCAACCCCGCCGCCGCGATCCCGCTCGACCTTCCGCGGCCGATCTTTCTTTACGCGGGCCGGCTCGCGATCGAGAAAAACCTCGACGCCTTCTTGTCGCTCGATTTGCCGGGAACGAAGCTCGTCGCCGGCGACGGCCCGGCGCGCCGCGGCCTCGAGGCGCGATATCCCGACGCGCGCTTCCTCGGCGTCAAGACGGCGAGCGAACTCGCGCCTCTTTACGCTAGCTGCGACACATTCGTATTTCCAAGCCGCACCGACACTTTCGGCATGGTGTTGCTGGAGGCGATGGCCTGCGGCGCGCCGGTCGCCGCTTTTCCGACTCCGGGGCCACTCGATGTCGTGGGCGCCAGCGGCGCCGGCGTGCTCGACGAGGATTTGCGCGCGGCGGCGCTGAAGGCGCTGACGATCGACCGCGAGATCGCCCGCGCCCATGCGCTGACCTTCACCTGGGAAAACAGCGCCCGGCAGTTTCTGGACAACATCAACGTGGCGCGCGGCGCTCCGCTGCTCGAGGAAAAGCCCTCACCCGGAGAACAAAACGCGGCCGGGTTGAGGAAAATGGGACTGCCGATATAGGACTATGCGCTAAGGGCTATTTGGCGGGGCCGCGCGGCGGCGCGGCGGCCCCGCCAAGAATCCTCGATCTCCGATTTCCAAACCGCCGGATGTTATAACCGTTTCAGCATGTTATAGCCGACCAAGCCGCCAAGAAGCACCCCGATGAGGGCTCCCACTCCCCCCGCGACAGCCGCGCCCGCGACCCCGGTGAGAACGGCGCCGGCGCCAGTAAAAATGTAACGATTTTTCGCAAGGTTGGGATTTTCGTCCTTCCCAATGTTGGGATCGCCGTCCTTGCCAAGGTTGGGATTTTCGTCATTGCTTGTGTTTGTCATGACTCCTCCATTCCCGATCGCCTGATCGCACCCCGAATTTCGCCGCGCCTTCGTAAAATAGCCCCCTTGCGGACGTAATCAACACAGGCGCGACCGCGAGCCAAGGACGCCTTCAATTGGCCCGAAACATGCTTTCGTTCCCGCAAACAGCTTTTGTTAAAAAGGGAACACGCAATGTCTGACGCAAGCGAGACGCCCAAGGGCTATTTCATCGATTGGGACGGAAAACTGCGCCCGATCGATCAGCCCGGCAAGGGCTTGCGCTGCGAGGTGGATTACAAAGCGAAATATGTGATGGTCTTCAACAAATACGGCGGGCTCGATCACGAATCGACGTGGTATCCGACCGAAGCGGCCGTCGAAAAGGCGGGGATCAAGGTGGTCCACGCGGACATCGGCGAGCCGATCCGGATTTCGTCGATCGACTGATTTTCGCGCCAAGGACCGAGGCCGCGCGCGGCGGGAGGTCGCTTAGCGCAATCCGTGTTTTGGACGAAACGCCCAATACAGCAGGGCGACGAAAGAAATGACGACGCCAAACCAAAGGACCACCTGCGCGATCTGCTCGTCGTTCATGCCTCGACTATAAAGGGCGAGGCCCAATCCGACGATGACGAACCACAATGGAGCCTGGCTGGGCTCGGGCACCTTGAGCGGCCTTCGTTGATTTGCGCCTTCGGACATCGCCGTTTCCCCTTCGCGTTTCGCGACTCGCCGCGGTTGGCGAACGCTGATTAACTGTCGCGACCGCTCGCCAAATCCAGCATTTCGATTTTGCCGGCGCCGTGTCCGGCCCAATGATTCGTCAGGAGAACAGCGAAAGCTTGTGTTCGAGCGGAAGATGATCCAACCGTGACAAAGCAGACAGGCGCGGATCGGCGGGCGGGCAGGGTTCCGCGACCGGCGCGGGCGCCTCGCGCGGTTTTTCCGGCTCGCGGGGCGGCGCGGACTCTTGCGCCAGGCTCGCGACGCGGTTTTCCAGCCGGGCGATGGCTTCGAGCAGCGTCGCGGTTTCCGCGGAGCGCTGGCGGCGCGCGAACTCCATCAGAAACCAGCGCCCGCGCGCCGTCTCCATGACGGCGGCCTCGATGCGCTCGTAATCCTCCGGGACAATGCCGGTTGGAAGTGTTGTAAGCGTCATGACGCCAAACCCGCTGCGAAAAACCCGCCGGCCTCAAAGTCGAATCACCGCCGACGGGAGCGAGATTACGACGATATCCGCAACAACGGGTAAAACCGCCGCCGGGCAAGCGCCATTGCGACCGTGGCTTTTACTGTTGCATCGATCCGCGCCCTCCGTTCTCCCGTAAAAGGTGAGGAGCGCCTCTCCTCACGGCGAGGTCCAGGGATAGGTCCATGTCTCCGTGAGCGTCCGCGTCCCCGCGCGCAAAAACAGGCGCAGATCGGTGGTTTGGCCCGACTTGACGGACACATCGAACATCGCGCGCAATCCGTCGATATGGGAGTTCGCGATGACGCTGGTGCGCAGGATCTGCCCGTTGGTGGCGGTGGCGACGACCTCGACCTGGCTCGGATCGGGAACATAATAGGCCATGTCGCCGCCGGCGAAGTCGACCAGGAAGCGGCGCGCGTTGACCGTGACCGCCTCGGACGAGCCCAGCGCGCGCGGCGGCGCGCGAAAGGTGTTGATCGCGCGCCCGTTGGGCGAGAGCCGGGCCAGATCGAGACAGGCGGTTATGCGATAAGCGTAGGTGAAGGCCTTGCGCGGCTCCGGCGGGACGGCCGGCGTCCAACTCGCGACGATATTGTCGTTGGTCTCGTCCTCGGTGGAGAGTTCGATCAGTTCGATCCGGCCGTCGCCCCAGGGCTCCCGCGGCTCGACGAAATAGCTCGGCCGCGCTTCATAGGCGAGATCGAGATCTTGATAGGATTCGAAGGCGCGGTCGCGCTGCATCAGGCCGAAACCCTTATTGTCCTTGTCAATGAAGGAAGTCGTGCGCGCGCCGGTCGGGTTGGAGAGCGGACGCCACAGCCACTCGCCGGCGCCGGTCTGAATCAGCAGCCCGTCCGAATCGTGCAGCTCGGCGCGAAAGCCATCCTGTATGCGATGGTCGTTTTCGCCGGTCAGGTACATCGATGTGAGCGGAGCGAGACCGAATTTCACGTTCTCCCGCCGCGGGAACAGCGTCGCCCGCACGTCGAGGACGCTCTCGTGCCCCGGCGTCAGCTCCAAATGGAAGGCGCCGGTCGCGGCCTCCCCATCGAGCAGCGCATAGATTGTCGCGCGCGAGGCGCCCGCCGAGGGCGTCTCGATCCAGAATTCGCGAAAAAACGGAAAGCTTTCCTTGTCCGTGCCCGCTTCGACGCAGAGGCCGCGCGCCGACAGGCCGTATTGCTGTTCACGTCCAAGAAACCGAAAATAGCTCGCGCCCAAGAAGGAGATCGCCTCGTCGTATACATCGGGATCGTTGAGCGGAAAATGCAGCCGGAAGCCGGCGAAGCCGAGATTGACCGGCGGATCTTTCGGCGGCTTGACCCGGCCATAGTCGAACAGCGCCGGAGAATAGGGAATTGGCGAGGCCAGCCCGTCGCGAATCATATTGATCGTGACCGCGCGCCGATAGAGGAAGCCGAGATGAAAGGTCTCCAGCCGGAAGGGGCCGCCGGTTTCGCCGAGAAGAGCGCGATCCTTCCGAAAGCGGATGTCGCGCCAATTGTCATAGTCGAGTTTGTCGAAAGCCTCGGGCAGCCGCGCCGGCGGATCCTCGAACGGCGCGGCGGCGAGTTCGCGAGCGCGGTCGATAACCTCCTCGAAACCAAAACGCGGAGACTTGGGGCTCGCGACGCCCGAACGCTGCGTGGGTTGCGCGAAAACGACGCTCGGCGCGCCTGCCGCGGCGATGGCGCCGAGCATCTGGCGGCGAGTAAATACGCTCATGTGGCTTTCCTAAGGGACCTCTCGTCGCGGTTCGTTCGTCGCGGCGAGGAAACTGGCGTATCCTCCGGCGCCGCGCAAAAGTCACGCGGCGCGGAAGGTTCCGTTGCCTAGCCGGCTTCGCGCGAGCATGCAAGGCGGCGCGACGAGCGGTCGCGCGGGCGGTATCCCTTGTCCTCCATGAGATTAGCTACTGTGATCCGATCATTCTTTTGGGATTTTGGTTATAGCTAGCCAACCCGTCGCTCGGTGGCCAAACATTCAAGACTCGATTGATCAGGGCGCTCTGGCCTTTTATTGAGCGCGCGCCGTCAATGCATTCCAGGCCGCGAGGGAGTCCATGTAGTCTCTCCAGTGCGCGATCTTGCGGTTTTCAATCTTGATGATTGAGCAGAACCGATTGTTGTAATTCACGCCTGTCGCGAGGATGTTTCCATGGACTTCATATTCGATGACGAGGACACGACCGTTGACTGTCTTGTGGGTGATCAACTTATCGGCGGATTGAAGCTCGATGCTGTCGCAATAGCCCTTGAATTGGGCCATCAGATCCGGCCGCCCCCGGATAATGCGAGGCCAACCGGGGACGTTGTAAAGGACCTCGTAGAGGACGTCGTCGGTGACAATGTCGAAGAAATGCTCGCCATCAACGAGATCGCCTAGCGCCCCTCGAACCAGATTGAAATAAGGGTCGGCGGCCTCGTAGGCAGCGTATTTCGGATTCGGCATCTCGGGCTCTCCATGCGTTTCGCGGTGTTGCTTACAAAAAGAGAGCTACATATATCGCGGAAGCTTGCTTCGAAGAAGAAGTCACTTTGAAATCCGTAGCTAACACCGGGGTAAGTTATCGCCTCGCGAATGGGCTTCGCCGACGGTGGGAGCGCGCCGCGCGTGGATCCATGTTTTTCGTGAAAATCTAAATGTCCTGATCGCGGCTCGACGGCTTCTTCTGAATGCGGATCGCCGGTCGAAATTTCCTGATAGCTCTAAAAAACTCCAATTTCTCGTCGCGAGTCCTGAACGTCGCGTCCGCGCGCATGTTGACGGAAATGAGTTGGATCCGCCGATCCGAAAGGGAGCAAACTCTCTCCATGTCTTTCCATTTGAACTGCTTTCGCCAGAATACGATCCATGGGTTGTTTGGTAGCAATCGGTTTGGGACCGTAATTCCCGTGTCATCCACGCTAACGCCAAAAATCTCGGTGATGAAACTTTCAATACCATAGAACGCTAATAGAATATACAATATTGTATATATTGATAGTTCGTTCATGGCCGCGATAATCAATGTGGCGATCGAACTGATCACCCATGTGTGATAACGGGGGGGAGAGCGAAAGCTCGTGCTTTGAACGGGAGAGGTTTGCTCGTTCGCGCCGTCCATCGTTGCTCTCCAAATAATATGCGTATAGACCGCGTGAAAAGCCGTTATATTGATGCCTTCGTGGACTCGTCATTGCTCGACGCTCGAGGCATTATGCCAAGGGTTCCATGATTTTGAACGCGGCGCAAGGCGAAAGGCGCGAGGCGCCGCCGCCGAAAATCGCGCATGAATATTTTGCCCCGGGTCGAAGAGGCCACGCGGATTCATTGCAATGATTCGCGGCCGGGCTCCGGGAATCGGAAAAAACGTGGGAAATGTTTTTCCGCGCCGAAACTCCAAAACAACGGCGTGGCGACTGGCCCGGCCGATTATGCGGAATGTTTTGTTTGCAAAAGTGATTTCGACGCCATCATCTCACCCCCTTGACAAAGACGGGCCCTTCGGTGAAGTTGAATATGGCTGCAAAGCTGAAAATAAGGACGCCGTTTAATGGCGCAATCAAAAGAGGGAGTTAAAAATGGGTTTTCTCGTCCCCATCTGCATGCTTGCCATGATCGTAATCTGCGCCGCTACTCTGACGCGCCTCTGATCAGACGGTAAGCGATTGATCGGCCCCGCCTAGCGGTCCGGTTCCGCGCGAAATGGATGTCGGCCTCCACGCTGTCGCGGCGTAGAGACATACAAAAATGATTGATCGGCCTCGACGCCCTTGTATCCCCGGCTTCCCAAGGCTTCGGGAGTTATAAGGTTGTTCGAGGTCGATCAAGCATTTCGTGTTTTGTCGGCGATTTTTTTTCAATGCATTTATTGCGGCGAGCGCCGCGGCGACGAGCGCGTAAGAGCGTTTCGAAACACCCCTGGCCGCCTCTCGCCAACCAACCAGCGACGCGTGGGTGATAACGACAACCAAAAGCGGCGGCGAGGTCCCCGAACAAGTCCGGCGTCGCCACCGCGCTGTTTATATATCCGTTTGCTGGACCGCTAGAGGCCGGCAGCCACAACGGGTCCCGGCTGACGCACCAAGGATCAGCCCGCGCCCCTACGCAAACTCCATGATCACCGCGTCGACCGCGAGGCTGTCGCCCGCCTTGGCCAAAATCTTCTTGACCGTCGCGTCGCGCTCGGCGCGCAGCACGTTTTCCATCTTCATGGCCTCGACCATGCACAGCGCCTCGCCGGCCTTGACCTCCTGGCCTTCCACCACGTCGATGGTCTTGACGAGGCCGGGCATCGGGCACAGCAGCTGCTTGGAGATGCCGGCGTCTTTCTTCTTCGGCATCAGCGCGGCGAGTTCCGCCTCGCGGATGGTGTAGACCCGCGCCGCGATGCTGACGCCCTGGTGCGACAGTTCGAAGCCGTTGAGGATCGCCTTGGTCTGCACATAGACCGGCCGGCCGTCGACCTCGCCCTGGAACAGTGGATCGCCCGGACGCCAGTTCGAGGTGACACGGTGCGCGCGCCCTTCTTCGCCTTCGAAACGCACCAGCAGAGCCTCGCCTTGGGTCTCCAGCGTCACGCCGAACGGTTTGTCGCCGAGCAGGCAGACGCGATTGCGCGCGAATTGCACCGGCGCGCCGTTGCGTAACTGGCCGGAGATGCGGCGCTTGCGCTGATTGCCGATATGGTCGATCAGCGTCGCGACCGCGGCCAGCACATGCGCCAATTCGCCCGCCGGCTCCGGCTGGACGAAGCCGCCAGCATATTCCTCGGCGATGAAGCCGGTCGACAACCGCCCCTCGCGCCAGCGCGGATGCATCATCAGCGACGACAGGAAGGGGATGTTATGGCGGATGCCGTCGATCACGAAACGGTCGAGCGCGTCGGCCTGCGCCTGGATGGCGGTCAGCCGGTCCGGCGCATGGGTCACGAGCTTGGCGATCATCGGATCGTAATGGATCGAGATTTCGCGCCCTTCCGTGACGCCGGTGTCGTTACGCACGGTGATTCCGCCGGCGCTCTTTTCTTCCGGCGGGCGGTATTTCACGAGTCGCCCGATCGAGGGCAGGAAGTTGCGGGTCGGGTCCTCGGCGTAAATGCGGCTCTCGACCGCCCAGCCGTTGATCTTCACGTCTTCCTGCTTGATTTGCAGCGGCTCGCCGGCGGCGACACGGATCATCTGCTCGACGAGATCGATGCCGGTGATGAGCTCCGTCACCGGATGCTCGACCTGCAGGCGGGTGTTCATTTCGAGGAAGTAGAAGCTCTTGTCCTGGCCGGCGACAAACTCCACCGTGCCGGCGGAATTATAATCGACCGCCTTGGCGAGGGCCACCGCCTGCGCGCCCATCGCGGCGCGGGTCGCGGGATCGAGCAGCGGAGACGGCGCCTCCTCGATGACCTTCTGATTGCGGCGCTGGATCGAACATTCACGCTCGCCGAGATGGATCACATTGCCGTAGCTGTCGCCGAGCACCTGGATTTCGATGTGGCGCGGATTGACGATGAATTTCTCGATGAACACGCGGTCGTCGCCAAACGACGACGCGGCCTCGGACTTCGCGCGCGTAAAACCTTCGACCACTTCGTCGGCCTTATAGGCGACGCGCATGCCCTTGCCGCCGCCGCCCGCCGACGCCTTCAGCATCACGGGATAGCCGATTTCATCGGCGATTCTGACGGCTTCCTCGCCGTCCTTGATCACGCCGAGATAGCCCGGCACGACGCTGACATTGGCCTTCGAGGCGAATTTCTTGGATTCGATCTTGTCGCCCATCGCCTCGATGGCGCGCGGGTTGGGGCCGATGAAGACGATATTGGCGTCGGCCAGCGCAGTGGCGAAGGCCGCCCGTTCGGACAAAAATCCGTAGCCGGGATGCACCGCCTCGGCGCCCGTGCGCTTGCAGGCGTCGATGATTTTCTCGATCAGCAGATAGGACTGCGCGGCCGGCGGCGGCCCGATATGCACGGCCTCGTCGGCCATTTCGACATGCAGCGCGTCGGCGTCCGCGTCGGAATAAACGGCGACGGTGGCGATGCCCAGCCGCCGGGCGGTCTTGATGATGCGGCAGGCGATCTCGCCACGATTGGCGATCAGAATTTTACGAAACATAAGCGCCCCGATTTTAAGCGACGCGCCCGCCTCCCACTCCCCCGGAAACTGGCGGGCGCCGATTTTATTGTCTTTTAGTTTTCGTTTAGGCCTTCGTTTCCGCTTCGTCTTCCGGCCGCTTCGATTGCACCTTGTCGATGATGCCGAAGTCCTTGGCCTCTTGCGCCGTCATGAAGTGATCGCGGTCGAGCGTGCGCTCGATGGTGTCGTAATCCTTGCCGGTGTGAAACTCGTAGATTTCGTTGAGCCGTCGCTTGATCTTCAGAATGTCTTCGGCATGGCGCTGAATGTCCGACGCCTGGCCGGAAAATCCGCCCGACGGCTGGTGCAGCATGACGCGCGCGTTGGGCAGCGCGAAGCGCAGACCATGCTCGCCGGCGCACAGCAGGAGCGAGCCCATCGAGGCCGCCTGGCCAACGCACAGCGTCGACACCTTCGGCTTGATGAATTGCATCGTGTCGTAGATGGCGAGGCCCGAAGTCACCACGCCGCCTGGCGAGTTGATATAGAGGAAGATTTCCTTCTTCGGATTCTCGGCCTCGAGAAACAGCAATTGCGCCATGATCACCGAGGCCATGTGGTCTTCCACCTGGCCGGTCAGGAAAACGATGCGTTCACGCAGCAGCCGCGAGTAAATGTCGAAGCCGCGCTCGCCGCGCGACGTGTTCTCGATCACTTGCGGGATGAGATATTGGTTGTAGACCTCGATCGGATCGCGCATCTCTCAAAAACCTCTCTCGTCCCCGGTGCATCCGGCGCCACGCCTCTTGGAGGCGAAGGCGCGGCGTTCGTCGTCAGCCTCTAGTCATATTTCGTCCGCGCGGCAAGGCGCAAAACCGGGCGGCGAGCAGCGAAAACGGCGCCATTCCGCGATCACGCGGCGGCGGACGGCTTCTCCTCGTCCTCGGCGAAGAGTTCCTCGCGGGTCACGGTCTTGTCGGAGACCGTGACGATTCCGGCGAGGTGGGCGACCACCCGCTCCTCGTAGATCGGCGCGCGGAGCGAGGCGAGCGCGTTCTCGTTCTTGCGGTAGAAGTCCCAGACTTCCTTCTCCTGGCCGGGGAACTGCCGCGCGCGTTCGACCACGGCGTCGGTGAGATCCTTCTCCTCGACCGTGACGCCGGCCTTTTGGCCAATCTCGGCGAGCACCAGCCCCAGGCGCACGCGACGCTCGGCGATGGCGCGATATTCGGCGCGCGTCTCGTCCTCGTTCTTATCCGCCTCGGGCTCCGCTTGCCCGGCGCGCTTGCGTTCCGCCTCATAATCGCGCCAAATGCCCGCGAACTCGTTTTCCACCAGGCTCGCCGGCAGGTCGAATTTATATCGGGCGTCGAGAGCGTCGAGCAGCGCGCGCTTGAACTTGTCGCGCGAGGCCTTTTCGAAGTCGGCCTCCAGATTGCCGCGCATCGCGGTCTTCAGCGCATCGAGCGAATCGAAGCCGTATTTCTTGGCGAATTCGTCGTCGATCTCGGCGACCTTGGGGGCTTCGACGGATTTGACCGTCACGTCGAATTCGGCGTCCTTGCCGGCGAGATTTTTGGCCGAATATTCGTCGGGGAAGCGCACCTTGACGAGGCGCTGTTCGCCCGCGGCCGCGCCGTCCAACTGATCCTCGAAGCCGGGGATGAACGAGCCGGAGCCCAGCACGAGATCGACATCGCCGCCCGTGCCGCCTTCGAAGGCGACGCCGTCAAGCTTGCCGGTGAAGTCGATGGTCAGCTTGTCGCCCTTCTCGGCCTTGGCGCCTTCCGCCTTCGGCTCGAATTCGCGAACGCGGTCGACCAGAGCCTGAATGCTCTTCTCGACATCCTCGTCGGTGACCGGAGCGATCGGACGTTCGAGCGAAATATCGTCGAAGGAGCCGAGTTCGAAGCTCGGCAGCGTCTCGAAGGTCACGACGAAGGAAAAATCGCCGGCCGCTTCAAGCGCCTTCTCGACCTCGTCCTGGCCGCCGGGGAAATCGAGCTTCGGCTCGGCGGCGATGCGCAGTTTGTTGTCGTCGACAATCTTGCGGTTGGCCTCGTTGACGGCCTCCTGCAACACTTCGCTCATCAGGCTTTTGCCATAGAGCTTCTTGAGGTGCGAGATTGGCGCCTTGCCCGGGCGGAACCCCTTGATCTGGGCTTTGGCGCGCATCTCGGCGAGCTGAGTCTCGAGCTTGGCGGCGAGATCGCCCGCCGGCAGCACGACCTTGAATTCCTGTTTCAAGCCCTCGGACAGGGTTTGCGTCACTTGCATGTCATTCGCCTTCTGCAACGTCAATTTCGATCGGCGCGCGAGCCATTTAAAAGGCCTCCGGCGCCGGAGCATCGTGTCCAAATTCCTCGTCGCCGAAGCGCTCGAAGCCTCTTCAATGGCGGATGCGCCTTGGTGCGGGCGGAGGGACTCGAACCCCCACGACTTGCGTCACCGGAACCTAAATCCGGCGCGTCTACCAGTTCCGCCACGCCCGCGACGGCCGTCGTTCGGACGCGCTACAGCCCATCTTCAATAACCCATATAGCAGAAAAGGGCGCCCCCTAAGGACACCCTTCGGCCGGCGCGTCGCGCCGCTCTATAGCATGGGAGAACGGCGATGCAGCAGAAATTTTGCCGCGCGCGACTTCCGCGCGCGGCTTCCCGCGCCCGCCTTACGCCGCCGCCCTGAGCGCGAGCGGTCCCTCATTGCCGAGCGGCGCGCGCGCGCCCGCCGCGCCGACCCGTCCTTGGGCGCCGCGCAGCGCGCCCGGCGCCAGCTCCTTGCCAAGGAAACGCGCCTCCTCCACCCATCCGGGCATGACAAGGCCTTCGGTCAGCGCCCGCTCGAAGCCGAAGCGCCGGTAATAGGGCTCGTCGCCGACCAGCAGCACGGCGCGATGATTGCGCGCGCGCGCCCGGTCCAGACTGGTCTCGATCATCGCGGCGCCAAGGCCGAGCGAGCGATAATCGCTGGCCACCGCGAGCGGCCCGAGCAGCAGCGCCGCGCGCCCCGGCCCGGCCTGGATCGGCCATAGCCGCAAGGTCGCGACGAGCCGCGCGCCGTCATACGCCGCGAGCGCCAGGCCCCGCGCGGGAAGACGCCCGGCGCGCAGCTTCTCGCAAGTCTTCAGAAAACGCGCCGGTCCGAAACTCGCGTCGAGCAGCTTTTCGCGCGCGAAAATATCGTCCGGCGATTCGTCGTCGATGACGAAGCCGGCGGGTGCGAAAGCCGCGTGGGGCGCGGCCTGAAGGGCAAGATCAAAGGTCATCTCTGCCTCCATCGGAAGACAAGCGACCCTCGCGCCTCGCGCTGGACAAATCAGCGCCGGCCGGCCGGGACAGGAAGAACGAAGGGTTTTTCAAGACTCTCTCCCGCTCGCGCAAGAAAGACCGCTCAGATCACGAAGGATTCCAACGGCGCGAAGCCATTGAAGCAGATCGAGGAATAGGTCGTTGTATAGGCGCCCGTCCCCTCGATCAGCACCTTGGCGCCGATCTCCAGACTCACGGGAAGCGCATACGGCTCCTTCTCGTAAAGCACGTCGATCGAATCGCAGCTTGGTCCGGCGATTACGCAAGGGGCGGCGGCGTCGCCGTCGAACTCGGTGCGGATCGGATAGCGAATCATTTCGTCGGTGGTCTCGGCGAGGCCGTTGAATTTGCCGATGTCGAGATAGACCCAGCGCAGCGTGTCGTCTTGCGACTTCTTCGAAATCAGCACCACTTCCGCCTCGATCACGCCGGCGTTGCCGACCATGCCGCGCCCCGGTTCGATGATCGTCTCGGGAATGCGGTTGCCGAAATGCTTGGACAGCGCGCGAAAGATCACATTGCCGTAGGTTTTCACCGCCGGCACGTTATTGAGATATTTGGTCGGAAAGCCGCCGCCTAGGTTGACCATCTGCAACTGAATGCCGCGCTCCGCGAGTTCGCGGAAAATGGCCGACGCGGACGCCAGCGCGCCGTCCCACATCCGCGGATTGCGCTGCTGCGAGCCGACATGGAACGACACGCCATGGGCGGCGAGGCCGAGCGCATGGGCGTGCTCCAGCACCCGCGGCGCCATCTCGGGCACGCAGCCGAATTTGCGCGACAGCGGCCATTCGGCCCCGGAGCCGTCGCACAAAATGCGGCAGAACACCTTGGAGCCGGGCGCCGCCCGGGCGATCTTTTCGACCTCGGCCTCGCAATCGACCGCGAACAGCCGCACCCCCAGCGCATAGGCGCGGGCGATGTCGCGCTCCTTCTTGATGGTGTTGCCGAAGCTGATTCGATCGGATCTCGCCCCGGCGGCCAGCGACATTTCGATCTCGGCCACCGAAGCCGTGTCGAAGCACGAGCCCAGCGTCGCCAGCAGGGAGAGCACCTCCGGCGCGGGATTGGCCTTCACCGCATAGAAGACGCGCGTGTCGGGCAGCGCCTTGGCGAAGGCGCGGTAATTGTCGCGCACGACGTCGAGATCGACGACGAGGCATGGGCCAATGTCGCGGCCTTCAAGACGGCGCGCGCGCAGAAATTCCTGAATACGATTGGTCATCGCGGCATCCCCCCAACGAAGGGCGCGGGCCAGGCCGCGCCAAGAAACAGGCTTCGGTGGACAGCAAACGTCCTTCGCCCGCGCGCGTTGGAGACGCGACGAACGTCGTAAGTCCGCGATCCTCAAGATCGACGCCGCGCGCTATGTCGCGCGACCGCGATCCGGTGATGCGCCGTCGGCGACCCAATGAAGACAGAAATGCGCATGACGCGCATGACGGTCATCTGGACAGCCATCGTTTGGAAGGGGGTTTGGTCCCGTCCGCACGCCCGGCAAGAAAGACAAGCCTCTTCGGTAAGCCGACCTTTGGAGGGCCGACAGAGACGAAAAAGCCCGGTCCGTCGTTGCTTTAAGTCGCGATCCTCCGCTGAAACGGAGTTCGCCGGTTCGCCTCCGGCTGCCGGTTTTTTCTGAAGGGTGGTTAACCGGCCTCTTGTCCGGATCCCCACCAACCGACACACGACCACAGGCACGTGCGATTTGGGCAATTCTTTAAATACGCGCATTTTGACCGATGACAAGCTTTTTCTGGGCAACAGCGTAATTTTTACGCAGCCAGGCGCCTGGCGCTTGGCGGCGGCGCCCATATCATGTTCCACGAAGTCTCGATGGCGCGCGAAAACGCTTCCCGCGAGTTTCGCCGGTCGGTCAAATCCACGGGCGAAACGAGGGATCGTTCGATTCGGCCGACGGAGTTCCGCGCCAGCCTTTGACAAGCTCCCGCCCGCCCGGCATTACAAACAAAACCCTTCACGCCGGATAAAAGCCAGAATCATGAGAGCCGAACGCTATAATTTCGCCGTGACCGAGCCCAAGTGGCGCAAAATCTGGGAGGACGCGGAGGTCTTTAAAGCCGGCGCGACCTTGGACGCTGGCGCGCCCGAAAAGCCCAAATATTACGTGCTGGAGATGTTTCCCTATCCATCGGGACGCATCCACATGGGCCATGTGCGCAACTATTCGATGGGCGACGTGATCGCCCGCTTCATGCGCGCCAAGGGCGCCGACGTGCTGCATCCGATGGGCTGGGACGCCTTCGGTCTTCCCGCCGAGAACGCGGCCATGCAGGGCAAGCGCCACCCGGCCGAATGGACCTACGCCAATATCGCGGCGATGCGCGCGCAACTGAAATCCTTGGGTCTTTCGCTCGACTGGTCGCGCGAGATCGCGACCTGCGATCCCGCCTATTACGGTCGCCAGCAGCAGTTGTTTCTGGATTTCCTCAAGGCCGGGATTGTCGTTCGCAAACAGTCCAAGGTGAATTGGGATCCGGTCGATCACACCGTGCTCGCCAATGAGCAGGTGATCGACGGGCGCGGCTGGCGCTCCGGCGCGCTCGTCGAGCAGCGCGAACTGACGCAATGGTTCTTCAAGATCACCGATTACGCCGAGGAACTGCTGACCGGGCTCGATACACTGGAGCGCTGGCCCGACAAGGTGCGGCTGATGCAGCGCAACTGGATCGGCCGCTCGGAAGGTTTGTTGCTGCGATTCGCGCTCGAAGCGCCGGCGGGCGAGGTCGAAGTGTTCACGACGCGCGCCGACACGCTGTTCGGCGCGAAATTCGTCGCCGTCGCGGCGGATCATCCGCTCGCGCAAGGGCTCGCCGCCAGCAATCCCGCGTTAAAGGCGTTTATCGACGAATGCCATCAGATGGGCACGTCGGTCGCGGCGATCGAGACAGCGGAGAAAAAGGGTTTCGACACCGGACTCAAGGTCGTTCACCCATTCGACGACACATGGCTGCTGCCGGTCTATGTCGCCAATTTCGTGTTGATGGATTATGGGACTGGCGCCATTTTCGGCTGCCCTGCGCATGACCAGCGCGACCTCGACTTCGCCATTAAATACGGCCTCGGCGCGACGCCGGTGGTTTGCCCGGAAGGCGTCGATCCCGCGACGCTCGAGATCACCGACACCGCCCATGACGGCGAAGGCCGGCTGATCAACTCGCGCTTTCTCGACGGGCTCAGCGTGGCGGAGGCCAAGGAAGCGGCGGCGAGCCGGCTGGAACAGGCGGAGCTGTTCGGCGCGCCCCAGGGTCGCCGCAAGGTCAATTACAAGCTGCGCGACTGGGGCGTCTCGCGCCAGCGCTATTGGGGCTGCCCGATTCCGATCGTCCATTGCGAGAGCTGCGGCGTCGTTCCCGTGCCGGCGTCGGACTTGCCCGTGAAGCTGCCGGAAGACGTGACTTTCGATCAGCCCGGCAATCCGCTCGACCGCCATCCGACCTGGAAACACATGGCTTGCCCCACCTGCGGCAAGCCGGCGCGGCGCGAGACCGACACGATGGACACCTTTGTCGATTCGTCGTGGTATTACGCGCGCTTCACCGATCCGCACAACGAGACGGCGCCGGCGTCAAAGGAAGCGCTGGCCCGCTGGCTGCCGGTCGATCAATATATCGGCGGCATCGAGCACGCGATCCTGCACCTGCTGTATTCACGATTCTTCGCGCGAGCGATGAGGGATTCAGGCCACGGCGCGCTGGCCGAGCCTTTCGCCGGCCTCTTCACCCAGGGCATGGTGGTGCACGAGACCTATAAAGGCCCAGACGGCTGGGTCTCTCCCGCCGACATCCGCATCGAGGCCGGCGACAACGGCCGCCGCGCCTTTCTGATCGAGGACAATCTCGAAATCGTTATCGGCCCGATCGAAAAAATGTCGAAGTCGAAGAAGAACACGGTCGACCCCGACGACATCATCGCGAGCTATGGCGCCGACACGGCGCGGCTGTTCGTGCTGTCGGATTCGCCGCCCGACCGCGACGTGATCTGGTCCGACGAGGGCGCGCAGGGTGCCTGGCGCTTCGTGCAGCGCCTTTGGCGCGTCACCGGCGAATTGGGCCGCGTCGCCGCGCCTCTGAGCGCGCCTACGCCAGCTGAGTTCGTCGGCGAGGCGCTGAAGCTGCGCCAGGCGACGCATCGCGCCATCGCGCAAGTCACCGAGAATATCGAGCGGCTGCGCTTCAACAGCGCCATCGCCCGAATCCGCGAATTCGCCAACGAACTGACGACCGCGCTCGACGCGGTGACCGAAGAGGGCGTCGCGGCCGATCTCGCCTTCGCCTTCCGCGAGGCGGCGCGGACGCTGATCGTGCTGGTCGCGCCGATGACGCCGCATGTCGCCGAGGAATGCTGGGCCGATCTCGGCCATGAGGGCCTCGTCGCGCAAGCGCCCTGGCCCGTCGCGGATCCCGCGCTGGTCGCGCAAGACATGGTGAATCTGCCGGTGCAGGTCAACGGCAAGAAGCGCGCGGAAATTCTCGTCGCGAAGGACGCGGATGAAGCGACCGCGCGCGCCGAGGCGCTGGCGCAAGAAGGCGTGCAACGCGCGCTGGAGGGCAGGGCGGTGAAGAAGTTCATCCTCGTGCCCAACCGCATCGTCAACATCGTGGCTTGATCGGGGCCGCGCGAGCAACGGGAGCAACATGACCGCGGTCAAAAAGGGCGACGCCGAGGGCTTCGTCGAGGCGCCACCCGCGCCCGTCTTCCTGTTTCTGCTGCATGGCGCCGACGCCGGGCTCGCGCGCGAGCGCGCGCTGCGGCTTGTCTCCCGCCGCGTCGACGACCGCCACGATCCCTTTCAGTTCGTCGAGATGAGCGGCGACGCCATCGCCGCCGATCCGCTGGCGCTCGTCGACGAGGCCAACACGGTCGGACTGTTCGGCGGGCGCCGCGCGCTGCTGGTCGAGACCGGCGCGAAATCGGTCGCGCCGGCGATAGAAATGCTGCTCGCCGCGCCCCCTAAGGATTGCAGCGTGATCCTGACGGCCGGCGCGCTGCGCAAGGACGCGCCGCTGCGAAAGTTGGTGGAAGGCGCGAAGCTCGGCGCGGCGATAGAGTGCTCGCAGGACAGCGACGCCGATCTCAATACGCTTATCGACGGGTTCCTGGCCGCTGAACGGCTGGCGATCTCCAACGAGGCGCGCGCGCTGTTGCAGGCGGCGCTTGGCGAGGACCGACTGATGAGCCGCGCCGAACTGCAAAAGCTCGCGCTTTATATGCGCGGGCGGGAGCGGGTCGAGGCCGAGGATGTGACCGAAATCGTCGCCCACGCCGCCGTCGTGGCGACCGACGGCGTGGTGCTCGACGCCTTCGCCGGCCGCATGCGCGCCGCCGGCGCCGATTTCGACGATGCGCTGGCGCGCGGCGGCGATCCCACGATGCTGATCGTCAACGCGCTGCGTTACGCAATGGCGCTGCATCGCGGCCGCGTTGGCGGCGGCGCGATGACGGTCAAGCGCGCCGGCTTCTTCGGCGTGCCCGACGCGGCGATAGAAACGCATCTAAAGCTATGGCCGCCGGCGCGCCTCGCCGCGACCATCGAGAGACTGCGCGAGGCGCAAACAAGAGCGAGGGCGCACGCAGATGTCGCGCGGTTGGAGGCGGCGCGCGCGCTGATGCACATAGCGAGCGCGGCGGGGGCGGGGTAGCCCCGCGCTTACTTCTTCCCCGCGACCTTCTTCGCCGCCGCCTTTTTCGCGGGCGCTTTCTTGGTCGCCGCCGCCGCCTTCTTGACCGGCGTGGCGTCCTCGAACGGCGTCTCCTCGCTGTCGGCTATCGCCTTCTTGGGCTTCGCCGCCGCCTTCTTGGCTGGCGCCTTTTTCTTCACCGGGCCGCCCTTTTCCTCGATCAGGCGAATGGCCTCGTCGAGGTTCACTTCGTCGATGCTCATGCCCTTGGGCAGGGTCGCATTGACCTTGCCGAGGTTGACGTAGGGGCCAAAGCGCCCCTCGCGCACGGTGATGACGCCGCCTTCTGGATGTTCGCCGAGCATGCGCCCGCCGGCGCTTCCGCCGCCGCCCGCGGCCTTCGCCGCCAGCAACGGGATCGCCTGCTCCAGCGTCACCGCCGCCGCGTCGGTTCCCTTTGGCAGAGTGGCGTTGATCTTGCCCCAGTTGACGTAAGGCCCGTAACGACCGGCCTTGACCGACACCGCGCCGCCGTCCGGATGGTCGCCGATCACGCGGCCGGGGTCGTTCGAGGCGCCAAAGCGCCCGCCGCCGCCCTGTTCCTTCGCGACGATGAGATCAATGGCGCGATTGGCGCCGATGGTCAGCACGTCGTCGTCGCGGCCGATATTGGCGTAGGTCTTGCCGTGCTGCACGTAAGGCCCGAAGCGCCCAATGCCGGCGACGATGGGGTCGCCGGAGGTCGGGTGCCTGGCCACCTCGCGCGGCAACGACAGCAGCGCGATCGCCTGTTGCAGCGTCAGATCGTCCGGCTTGATGGTCTTTGGCAGCGACGAGCGCTTGGGCTTCTCGCCGCCCTCGATCTGCTCGCCCTCTTGCACATAAACTCCAAAACGCCCGTCGCGCAGCGTGATCTCGGCGCCGCTCTCGGGGTCTTGCCCCAGCACCTTCACGCCTGGGCGCGCGTTCTCGGCGGCGTCGCCGGTCGGCGGCGACAGCGTGCGGGTGAAGCGGCATTCGGGATAGTTCGAGCAGCCGATAAAGGCGCCGTATTTGCCGAGTTTGAGCGACAGCTTGCCGTTTTCGCAGGAGGGGCAGCCGCGCGGATCGCCGCCGTCCGCCTTGGCCGGGAAAATATGCGGTCCCAGCAGATCGTTGAGGCTGTCGAGCACCTGTGTCGTGCGTAGCTCCTTGGTGCCGTCGACGGCGGCGGAAAAATCCTTCCAGAAGTCGCGCAGCACCGTCTTCCAGTCGATCTCGTTATTGGAGACGAGATCGAGCTTTTCCTCGAGGTCCGCAGTGAAATCATATTCGACATAGCGCGTGAAAAAGCTTTCGAGGAACGCGACGACCAGCCGGCCCTTGTCCTCCGGCACGAGGCGCTTTTTCTCGATTCGCACATAGTCGCGCTCGCCGAGCACGGCGACCGTGGAGGCGTAGGTCGAGGGCCGGCCGATGCCGAGCTCCTCCATGCGCTTGATCAGCGTCGCCTCGGTGAAGCGCGGCGGCGGCTCGGTGAAATGCTGGGTCGCGTCGATCTTCTCGCGCGTGACGGGCTCGCCGGCCTCCATGCGGGGCAGGCGGCCGCCGTCCTCGTCCGCCTCGTCGTCGCGGCCTTCCTGATAGAGTTCGAGAAATCCGGCGAAACGCACGACCTGGCCGGTGGCGCGCAGCTCCAAGGCGCGCGCCCCCGCTTTGGCGTCGATGTCGACCGTGGTGCGCTCCAGCTCCGCGGATTCCATCTGGCTGGCGACGGCGCGATTCCAGATCAGCTCATACAGCTTGGCCTGTTCGGGTTCGAGATGGCGCGCCATGTCCTTGGGCAGGCGGCTCGCGTCGGTGGGGCGGATCGCCTCATGCGCTTCCTGCGCGTTCTTCGCCTTGGCGGTGTATTTGCGCGGCGCCTTGGGCACGAAGCGCTCGCCATATTGCTTGCCGATCACCGTGCGTATGCTGCCGATCGCCTCCGGCGCCATGTCGACGCCGTCGGTTCGCATATAGGTGATGAGGCCGGCGGTCTCGCCGCCGATGTCGACGCCTTCATAAAGCCGCTGCGCGATGCGCATGGTGTGCGCCGGCGCCAGCCCGAGCTTTCGCGAGGCTTCCTGTTGCAGCGTCGAGGTCGTGAAAGGCGCGTAGGGGTGGCGCTTGACGGGCCTGGCTTCTACGGAGCGCACCTTGAATTGCGCGGCGTCGAGCGCCTTCTTGAAATCCTCGGCCTCCTTGCCCTCGCCGATGTCGAGCCGCGTGATCTTTCTGCCGTCGGCGCCGACGAGCCGGGCGGTGAACGGCTCGTCGCGCGCCGTTTTAAGATGCGCGACCAGCGACCAATATTCGCGGCTGACGAACTTTTCGATCTCCAGCTCGCGGTCGCAGACGAGGCGCAGCGCGACCGATTGCACGCGCCCGGCCGAGCGCGCCCCGGGCAGCTTGCGCCACAGCACGGGCGACAGCGTGAAGCCGACGAGATAGTCCAGCGCGCGGCGGGCGAGATAGGCGTCGACGAGCGCCTGGTCGATCTGGCGCGGATGCGCCATCGCCTCCTTGATCGCGTCCTTGGTGACGGCGTTGAACACCACGCGCTCGATGGCCTTGTCCTTGAGCGCGCGCTTCTTGTTCAATATGTCGAGCAGATGCCAGGAAATGGCCTCGCCCTCGCGATCCGGATCGGTCGCGAGAATAACTTTGTCGGCTTTTTTGACGAGTTCGGCGATGGCGGCGACGCGCTTGGCGCCCTTGGCGTCCATCTCCCAGATCATCGCGAAATCGTCTTCCGGGTCGACCGAGCCGTCCTTGGGGGGCAAGTCGCGGACATGGCCGTAGCAGGCGATCACGTTGAAATCGCGGCCGAGATATTTGTTGATCGTCTGGGCCTTGGCCGCCGATTCGACGATGACGACGTTCATATCAACCCACCCTTGCAAATCCGTCGATAAGCCTGCGCGGCCTCATCCAAAGACGCGTGGCCGGACCGCTCCGCCAGATGCGGCGACCGGGCGGGAACATGGTCAAGCCGGCCCCCGCTGTCAAATGCGACGGGGAAACCGACGCGGAGAAACGGCCTTCGCCGCCGCTCTCTCGCGTCTTGCGGGCGCGGCGCGGCTCCTGTATGAGCAGCGCTAGCGCGTGCGGGCCGTAAGGCCGCCCGCGCGGCCGTGGGGCCTCGTGGCGGAGTGGCTACGCAGAGGACTGCAAATCCTTGTACGGGGGTTCGATTCCCTCCGAGGCCTCCAAATGGACGTTCGCGGACGTTCGGAAACGGCCGCAATCGTTCAGAACATATTGAAAAATAGGAAGATTTATGCGGCGCGGCGTTCTTTAGCGTTCACTGGCGTCCGCTCGCAGCCAGTTAGATTGTTGGTAGATTTGGTGGTATCACCTGCTTACCAACAACACGGATACCAACATGCCGCTCTCCGATCTGGAAGTCAAAGCAGCTAAGCCGGGCCAGGGGGTCATCAAGCTCTCAGATGGCGGCGGGTTGCAGCTTTGGGTGACCTCGGATGGCGCGAAGCGCTGGCGTCTCGCCTATCGCTTCGGCGGCGTTCAGAAAGTGCTCGCGCTCGGGGTCTATAAGAAGGGCGGGGTGAGCTTGAGCGAAGCGCGCGCGGCGCGTGAAGAAGCCAAGAAGCTTCTGGCTGATGGCCAAGACCCCGCCTTCGTCAAGAAGCTCGCCAAGGCCACGAAGGCGACGGCGAGCGCCAACACCTTCGAAGCCGTCGCCGCTGAGTTGCTGGCCAAAAAGAAGCGCGAAGGCAAAGCCGACCGCACCGTCGTCAAGTTCGAATGGCTTATGACTCTTGCGCGTCCCACGATTGGCGCGCGTCCCATTGCTGAGATAACCGCTCTGGAGGTTCTCACCGCTCTTCGCGTCGTCGAAGCGCGTGGCCGGCATGAGACCGCCAAGAAGCTTCGCGGCGCGATAGGTGAGGTTTTCCGTTTCGCCGTGGCAAGCGGACGCGCTGAGAACGACCCGACTGGTGCGCTCAAGGGCGCGCTGACCAAACCGACCGTCCAGCATCGCGCCGCGATAACCGATCCCAAGGCCTTCGGCGGGCTCTTGCGCGCTATGGCGGGGTATAACGGCGCTCCCGAGACACGGGCAGCGCTCGAATTGCTGGCTCTCACTTTCGTGCGCCCCGGCGAACTCCGATCGGCGGAATGGGTCGAGTTCGATTTAGACGCTGGCGTTTGGGTGATACCCTCGGAAAAAATGAAGATGCGCCGCGAGCATCGCGTCCCACTCGCGTCACGCGCCGTGGCGATCTTGATCGAGCTTCATGGAATAACCGGCGGCGGAAAGTTCGCTTTCCCGTCAATCCGCTCGGCGGCGCGCTGCATGTCGGAAAACACGATCAACGCCGCCCTGCGCCGGCTCGGCTTCGCACAGGACGAAATGACAGGTCATGGCTTTCGTTCGGCGGCGTCTACGATATTGAACGAGTCTGGCCTGTGGCACGCCGACGCCATCGAGCGGCAATTGGCACATGTGGATACCGACGCCACGCGCAAAGCATATGCACGCGCCGAGTTTTGGGACGAGCGAATTCGCATGATGGCTTGGTGGGCGGAAAGGTGCGACGAAATGCGGCGCGGCGGAGTTGTCATCCCCTTGCGGGCGTGATGGCGTCGCGCGAGCCAACAACATCGCGAAATTCAAGAAATCGGTTGGAATTTGTCTGGATGCTCGATCCGAAGTTGACGATTAAAGACGACAATCAAAACCCGCTGGAATCGCTTGTTAGGAGCATCCAAGGATCGAGTTTCGAGCCTAACGAACCGATTTATCGGCTAACGATGATATGATTGTCGCTGGCAATCGATTCTAGGAACGAGAGGTCGGGTGCGGTCGATGCATTCTTACGACGCGATTACGATTGACACGCAAACGGTCGAACATAACAGCTTCCATTTCGACGGTGGGCTATTGGCCCAGCTGCGGCAGTTCAAAAACACTCCGACCGAGATCCTCGTTTCCGAAATAGTCTACAACGAGATTCTTAAGCATCTCAATGAAAAGACGCGCTCCGCAAAGGACAACATGGAATCCGCGCATAAGCGCGCCATCTTGTTCGGATTGGCAGCAGAAGGGACTGTCGCGTTCCCAGGAGAGCAGCCGGATACGAAGGTGCTGCCCAAGGCCCGCTTGGACGCCTTCTTGAGCGCGATCGGAGCCGAGATTATCAAATTCGACGAGGTTCCCGTTCGGGAAGTGGTGCGGCGCTATTTTAGCTCCGTTCCTCCCTTCTCCGGTTCAGGCAAGAAGAAGAGCGAGTTCCCCGATGCGATCGCCCTCTTATCGCTTGAGATTTGGGCGAAAAAGAACGGCAAGCGCATTCTTGCCGCAAGTGATGACGCTGACTGGACGGCTCACGCCGAAAAGTCCGAACGCATTGATGTCGTCAAGACGCTCGCCGACGCGCTGGCATTGTTCCAGCGCCACGCCGAGGAAGCGCGGGCGCATGTTCAGAAGCTGCTTAGCGACCTGCAAAACGGAACGCAAAAGGACCTCTTGGAACAGTTCAAGCAGCTCATTGACCGAGCAATCTCCGATCATCCCATCGACGCGGCCGCAGACAGCTCATGCTATGCTGAGACTGACCAAGTATACCTGACATATAAGGGTTTCCAGATTATCGGTGACGACAGCGAATACGATTTCAGTATCGTTCATGCCGGGAAAGACAAGATCGTCGCCCAAGTTTCTATGGAGCTGAATGTCCGCGCCGAAGCATCTTTCTCGCTCTCGACGGTGTATTCCGTGGACGGTGACGAGGTCCCCCTTGGCTCGGTAGAGGTGACGCGGACAGATGAACTCGCGGCAGAGGTGCTTGTGACATTCGAAGGGGACTTTGCTCTCGGCGAGATGGAGATCACCGAGGTCGAGATAGTCGAAGCGCCGAACACGATTGACTTCGGGTACATCGAGCCAGATTTCGGGGATATGTACGAGGAGTAGATTATGCGTGGTGTCTTGCATCGTTGGCATGGAAGCCTGCCTTTCGGCTAATGAACGCGCGGGGATAGGCCGGCCAGCCGATAAGCCGAGAGCGCATCGCTCGGCTTCCCCGCGTTCCGTTCCGATGTTCGTGGATGCGCGCGATGGCACGGGTAGGTAGAAAGAGACGACTTCCAGTATCGCGGTCGAGCGGCGCTATTCCGATATGGCAACCCAGCGACGATGATTGGATCAAGATCGAAAGCGTCTACGGCATCGTGTTTGACGAATCTATGCGCGCGGAAACCGCTGTTATTGTAGCAAAATATTTCGAGAATGAACCCTTCGGCCGGAACGCTCCCGTCATTGACCTGGCTAGTGGATGGCTCGAAGACATGAGGGAGGCCTCGCTGAACTTTTTAGCAGCCTATTCTGGCGGAGGGGGCGGCGGCGCGAAGGTCTATGCCGAAGGTTTGGTGAACGAACATATTCGCCTCATCGGCAGCAATGCAGACTTCCGACTGCGCGACCTCGTGAGAGTCATGACGGATGTTGCAGTCGCGGCTCGATCATCCGCCGACGAAATTAAGAGCGACGATCACCCAGAGTTCGAGGAAAAAGTGGCGTGGCGAGCGATGATCAAACATCTTCATGCATTCGCCGGCAAACATGGTCTTTCTACTGCAATCAACAAGTCGGGAATGATCAAAAAGGCTGCATCAGATGTGTCGCCTTTCGTCTCATTCGTGCATGAAATTCAATCGTCATTCCCCGAGGGCGTCACGCGATGGCATGCGACCAGCTACCAATCGCTGGCTACAAATATTAGGTGGGCGATTGCTTAGGCCGGGAAATTAAAACGGCGAAATCTGAAAGTTATTTTCCAGTTTATTTTCAATATGTTATGGTTGGCGTCTGTCGAATACGGGGATATGGTCACCACCAGTTGATGACCCCCGGCGCACGATGGAGCCAAACAATGAACGTCACGATTTCTAAGCCGCAAGAGGCCGTGCTTTCGCACGGCGTCGAGAGTCTTCCCGCCAAGACGGGGCTCGGTCGCACATTCCTTTTTGGAGAAATTAGGCTTGGTCGCCTGAAGGCGGTCAAGGCCGGGAGGCGCACGCTTGTCCGCGACGATGATTTGCGCGCTTATCTTGGGGCTCTTCCCGTTCGCAAGGTGGCGTGATGCGTCCCTTCGACAACATCAGCGGCACTCCCCAAAAGCGAGACAACCGCAGCGTTGCGAGCGCAGCGGTTGTCCAAGGCGGTAATCTTACAGGGCAAAGCCTCCATAGCACCCAACAGACGGAAAAGGAAGCCGCGATCATCGCTTTGCGCGTTGGAATCGAAGCGCTTTTCGCAGATGTTGACGCCTCCTTGCTTGGTAGCTTCGAAGAAGTCCACGCCTTGATTCGCGGATTCTTTGAACAAAGCTACTTTATTGGCTGGCCAGACTTTTCAGAGTCGCTTTCCCCACTCAAAAAAGCCGAGCGCCGGTGGTTTTTCAACGAGTTTTATGGACTGTTCCACACCGCCCTCGATTCCGGCGTCAGAATCAAAACCATTCAGGCGATCGCTTACGCCCCGATCTTAGCAGCCGATCGGGATGCTCGGCGCGACGAGGCAGATGAGGCATATCTCGCACAGAGACGTGCCGATAGGCGTGAGGCGCGTGAGGCTCAGAAAAGATGGATGGAGGGCGATCAGCTATGAACGCGATCCAGACCACTCCGTTGGGCGGCAAAAATGTCGCCCTGCCTCCCGCGCAGCCCAAAGGCGATAACGCGGCGACCGCGCTGCGCCTCGCTGGTGCTGGATTGCACGTTTTCCCGTGCGGCGACGACAAAAGGCCACTCGGCGGCATTCGATGGCGCGACGAATCGAGCAACGATCCGGCAAAGGTCGCGGCGTGGTGGAAACGCTGGCCCGACGCAATTGTCGGGCTAGATTGCGGCAAATCCGGCCTCATTGTCGTTGACGCTGATCGCCATCCCGGCGCACCCGATGGTGTGTCCGCTCTTCAAAGAGTCGTCGGCGAGCCTTTGACATGGCTGGGTTGTCCGATGGTGGAGACGGCCGGCAATGGCCGTCATCTGTATTTCATGCAGCCTGCCGGCGAGGTGTGCACTAATTCGTCGGGCGCGCTCCCGAAGGGTGTCGATATTCGTGGCGTGGGTGGCTACGTGATCGCGCCCGGCTCAACGCGCGCGGACGGCTCGATGTGGGCAGGTAGGCCCGGATCGCCCGATTTGGCGACGGCGTGTTGATTTCCACTGAGAGCTGACCCGGGTAGCACGGTTTTTTCCACCGAGAACTGACCCATGTTCGAACCTTTCCCCCTCGGCCATCGCGGGGGACCTGGG
>Ga0182013_10001224_pt1 | contig 35380 bp, 27 predicted proteins | sample 612S2MmetaG_FD_120487 | JGI IMG/M metagenome (GOLD analysis project Ga0182013, IMG submission 120487) | Permafrost microbial communities from Stordalen Mire, Sweden - 612S2M metaG | ecosystem: Environmental > Terrestrial > Soil > Wetlands > Permafrost | place: Sweden: Stordalen | collected... | reverse complement strand
GGCCTGGGGTCGACCGCCCACGCAGAGCCGCCTCATGCACGGGGCCGGCATCCGCGCAATGGGACGACTGATGGACCGCATGCTCGGCTCCTTGCGCGCGGCCGATCTCCAGGATCCCCAAGTCATCCGGGGTCCATTGAACGCGCTGGCGGCGCACTGTCACTGGACTAGCGGTCGCTGGGATGCGCTCGACAGGGATTGGAACCACATCCAAAACACCCCCCAGGACATTAACCTCCTCTCCCGCTACCTTGAAAGACTCTACGTCTTTGGCGAGCAGTGAAATTCTTCTTCCCCGACAGCCAGGATCAGGTGGATCCGAGCTTCGATTTCACGACGGAACAGTCGCCCGAGTTCCGTGTGCGCCAGCGCGACGACCGATACGCCCACGAGGTACTCCGCCGCCAGGCCTACGATGGACTCTTGGTTTCCAAGCCGATTGTCGACGGGTTTTCGGGGGTTGGAGGGAAATACACTCTCGCCCAGAGGCATCGTCTCTACCGTCTCGGCGTCAGAGGCTTCTTCCGCCTAGACCAACCGCACTGGTCAATCCGCACGATGGGCGACTGCGGCGCTTTCACTTATGTGCGGGAACCGACCCCGCCTTACTCCGTGGAGGAGGTCGTCGACTTCTATGACGGTTGCGGTTTCGATTTCGGCGTCTCCGTAGATCACGTGATCTTGGGGTACGACCCAACCAATACGAGCGACCACGTCTCGCAGTGGCGGGACCGCCAGCAACTTACATTGGACCTCGCCGCGGACTTCGTCAGGTCGGCCGCGAACCGTCGAGTCAGATTCGTGCCGGTCGGTGTCGCACAGGGATGGAGCCCCAAGTCATACGCGGCCGCCGTCGACGTGCTACAACGCATCGGGTATGCTTACATCGCCCTCGGGGGAATGGTCTCGCTGAAGACCCCGCAGATTGAGGAGTGCCTTGAGGCCGTCGCCGCCGTCCGACATCGCGGGGTTAGTCTGCATCTTCTCGGCGTGACGCGCTTGGCCCACGTGACCAAATTTGCCAGCTACGGGGTGATCAGCTTCGACAGTACGTCACCATTTCGGCAAGCCTTCAAGGACGACACCGACAACTACTACACACGCGAAAGGAACTTCGTCGCGATTCGCGTGCCGCAGACGGAGGGCAACCCCCGAGTAAAGAGCCTGATCCGAGCGGGGCGCCTTGACAACGACAAGGCTCGCGACGCCGAGCAGCAATGCATGAAGCGCCTAGGCGATTTTGACCGCCGGTCATGTAACTTGACCAGCGTGCTTGAGGCCTTGGCTCGATACTCCTCCCTGATCGAGCCCGACCGGGATCGCACGCCTCAGTACGCCGACTTCCTAGAGAGTGCTCCCTGGCGGGACTGCGACTGCGGAATCTGTGAGAAGGCCGGCATACAGGTCGCAATCTTTCGGGGCACCGAGCGGAATAAACGGCGTGGGTTCCACAATCTGCACGTGTTCAGTGAACGTCTTTCGGCCGTCACCGGCTCCGAACGTCTCGAGCAAGCCCAAGTTCTGGTGTAGGTGAGTAATGACCTCTCGCGCGGCCACCCTTACACTTCCCGCACTCGAGATCCGCCAGACTGCCACTCGCTGGCTCTACTCTTTCGCCGTTGACGGCAAGGTTCTGAGCCGTTTCGCGGCTGTTTCTCGGGTCCACCGCACTTCCGAAATGGCGATCAGCGGCTACCAGCGACCAGAGGTCGCCTCGCACGTGGCCGGCATCCGAGCATATTTGGAGTCAGAAGACCCTCTCCTCCCCAACGCGATTGTTGTGGCGTTCGACAGCCGAGTCCGATTCGTGGGAAACACTCGGGGCGTCAGGGGCTATGCAAGAGCCGGGGAGTTAGTGATCCCTACCGACCCCCGGTGGGAGGAGGCGGACAAGCCCGGCTGGATTGTGGACGGGCAGCAACGTGTGGCAGCGGTGCGAGAAGCTCAAGTGGACTCCTTCCCACTGTGTGTCACAGCATTCATCACAGACAGCGCGGCGGAGCAGAGGACACAGTTCATCCTCGTCAATCACACGAAGCCGCTGCAGCCTGGCTTAGTCCGCGAACTCCTGCCGGACACGGAAGGCACGCTTCCAAGGCTTCTCCGCCACAAGCGCTTTCCATCGCGCCTTCTAGAGCAGCTGAACAACAATCGGCTGTCCCCGCTTCGCCGGCTGATCGCCACGCCCACGATGCCCGAGGGTGTGATCAAAGACAACTCTATAATCCGCATGCTCGAGAACAGCCTTACGGACGGCGCACTCTACCATTTGCGCGACCCTCGGACCGGGGCGGGGGAAGTGGAGGCCATTCTGGCCATCCTGTTCGACTACTGGGACACGGTGAGAGAGGCGTTCCCAGACGCTTGGGCGCTTCCCGCACGGCGTTCGCGCCTCATGCACGGCGCGGGCATTGTCTCTATGGGCTTCCTGATGGATGCGATTTGTGATCGGTTCCTGCCGCGGCGATACCCGACACGATACGAATTCGCAGCTGAGCTGGCAAAGATAGCGCCTGCGTGCAACTGGACAAGCGGACACTGGGCATTCTCCCCCCTTCCACGAAGGTGGAATGATCTTCAGAACACTCCACGGGACGTCCAGATCTTGACGGACTTTCTCCTGACGCAATACGAAGCGGACTTAGTCGGACGGCGGCTGCGCGTCTTCAGCTGAGATACCACCATGGCACGCGGAACCCGCCAGTAGGTCGGTTCGCCCGAGAATCCACGCGCGATTGGATCGGGGAGCCCGCGGGCAGCCGCCTCCTCTGCTTTCGTGTGGCAGAGGTCGGTCGCCATCTGAGGGTTCGGCGCTTCAACGCCCTCGTCGCCCGCGCGGCGTAGCAAGTCCGGGGGCTCGCACTCACCCGTCGGCGGGGCTACGAGGGCTCCGGGCCGTCGAACCGCACGCGCCCGCCCGGGATTCAAGGAAGCTCGAATGAAGATAGCCTCGCGTCTTCCTGGGCCAACCCAACTGCGAGAGGCCGCCTCTCTCGACCGGTGTTTCGCAGGTGATGCCAAGGGAAATCCAGGGTCGGTCAGGATAGTCACCGTTGCAGCGCTATGTCGAGCCCCTCGCCGATAGCTCCACGCCACTCCGCAAGTAGTCGACCAGTACTCGGAGCATGCCCGCGCTACCCCTCGCGGCGCAAATCAACGTAGGCTTGTCAGCCGGTCGATTTGCTTCAATGTAGTCAGTCGCCGCATGCTTGGCGCTCCGGACCGCGACTAACAGCAGGTCAGCGTCATGCGCCAAGTGCCGCAACCGGTCGCTCCCAACGGGATCGTGATTGACGACAACATGAACCCCCAACGCGCTGCCCTCTAGGATCTGCCGTACACGGTGGCCAACCGATTCAGTAAGTGTGTATATCCCCACCCTCCGCCCGACCAACCGGGCAAGGGCCGGTTCTTCGCGATCACTCTCTGTGCCGGTCGCAGCCGCTGTTCGGATCGCGAGCAAGGGCTCAACCACCTTCAACATCCCCAGTTCGCGACCGAGTGCCCGGAGCAGCGACGCCTGATAATCCTCCAGGCGGTGCACCCAAGAGGTCATAGATCCGACGACGATCCGAGCGAACTTGTCGCGGACAGCCTCTGACCTTGCCGGATACTGCGCGAGGCAGTCGAGGGCGTCGAGTCCCCAGTCGATGTTCCGCGGTGCGGACACAGCTGTCCACGTGGCTTCGAGGTAGCCGACGATCTCGATGTACTCGCCTGGGCTCACTCCGATGGCGAACAGGTCTCCGATCAGGTCGAGGAGCACCGTGAGGTCCGCACTCCCGATTTCGTCATCGGCTGCGATGAGCAGGATCGCGCTCTGATAGACCGCGCGAAGGGAGGCGGGAGGCTGATCCGCCTGGCGGAGGAAGGCGACGAGGTGCGGCGCCGCGTTGCGCAGAACGGCTTCCGCGTCCGGCGCCCGATCGGCGAGTAGAGCGGCTGCTAGGTCCGCAACGCGTTCGGGTTGATCTGCCACATCCGCAAGTCGCCATTCGTGTGCTCCGGAAGCGGCAATCTCGAGCGCCCCTGCAAAGGGCCCCTCGGTGTCGAGACGCTCGAGCCACTCCACCCAGCCCAAGGGCGGCCTCCGCACCTCCGCAACAGTCCGCGCTTCACCAATGTGGTTTAGTGCGTCCCACCATGTCCGGCACGCACGTTGCCCAAGGACAGCGACCTGTAGCGCTGGTGCGACGGCGCGCATCGCGCTTACGGCCTCTCTCGCCGCATCGATGCTGTCGATCTCATAGGCGCACCGCAGGAGCATCGGCAGGCTATCCACTCCCGGAGGTTGCGCTAGCAGAAGGCGATACGCTCCATCGAAGTCTCCGACCCGGATCGCAGTCGAAGCCCGTTCCAAGGGATCCGCCTGTTCATCCCGTACCGGGATCGGGCACCTCTGAGCCAACAAGTCCATGTAGTTGCGATCGCTGGGAGACAACTCGGCCCCAGCAATGACTTCCTGCAGCGTGTCCAGCCGAGGGGGTACACTCGCGGCCGCCAACATCATGAACATCTTCGCGGCTTCAGGAGATCGCATGGTGGACCTGGCTTTGAGCAGGGCACCATATCGCGGAAACACGGAGCCCCGAAAGTGTTCAAGAGCCTCGTTAACGTCTGCGTCTCCCTCAAATCTGGACAGTTCCGTTCGATACACGGCGCGGATGATTGCATCGGTCACGGCGACGGGCCGGCGCACGCTTAGTACCGTCGGCAACTCTGGCAGCGCAAGCAGTTCGCCCCAGCATCCGAGGGCTGCGAGCCGCTGAATCCTCAGAAACGCCATGTTGGAAGCCGTGAGCCTACCGCGAGCGTTCAACTGTTCGAGCAACTCGGCGGAGCCATCGGCCTCGCCGGCCTCCAGGGCCATATTGAAGTTGCGCAGGACACGGCCAATCGGCTGGAAACTGACGCCCGTCCTAGCCGGTCGTCGCAGCCATGTCGCCCGCATCAAGTCAAGCGCCCCGCGAGCAGCGATCAGATCTGACGCGGGCATCACCTCGAACCGATAGGCATGACCGTCCGTGAGCTCGAGCACTGCACGCTCTACCTGGTCATTAGAATCCAACTGCGCTCGCCGCCCGCTGAAGTCCGAGTAGCTACAGCCAACGAAGGCCACGAGGTCGTCCCCTAGTGCTCGTGCCTGACTGTCTGAAAACTCGAGTCCGTACCAGCTCAGGCGCCCCTCGTTCCGTCTCGGGAGCACCACAGGGCTGTCACCGGGGCCTTCGAGGTCGTCGATCCATGGCCGAAGCCAAGTCCTGAGGTCGAGTGACAAGCCTTCAAGTCTGATGTCATTGCCGGGGCCGAAGAACCGCCCCAGGAAGCCGATTGCCCTGGCTCGTTGGCTCACTGCGTTTCCCCAGACAGTGCAGGTAGTCGCCCTCCCCACCGTCTGTAGTAGACAAGGCGAGCGTCGGCCGTCGCCTCTGGCGAGGCGTCGAACGTCACCATCTCGTCGAGCAACTCCACGCCATTGAAGGTGAGGTTCATGGACCCAGCCAGGTAGTAGTCGTCTCCGAGTAGGCCCTTCTCGTGCAACTCCTCCGTCTCGAATACACGCAACGAGTCTTCGCTCAGGCTGAAGTCATCAACCGCCTCCGTCAGCCGTGGTAGCACAGGCCGCCTCGAAGTTCCAGGCCTCGTCGCCAAGCGGACGACAGTGCCTCGGCGCAGCAAATGAATGAGGACTTCTGAGAGCTTCCATTCTCGCGCGCCTGAAGATGGGCTCAACGCGTCGAAGCTGCCCGTGCGATTGTCGATGACCGTGATATCGCTGATCCATGGAGACACGACCCACATACAGCGGCTCGGCCGCAGCATCTCCGCCACAAAGATGCCTTCAATCAGCTCGCGAATCTCAGTGGCTGACTGCCAACTGAACCGATGAATCCGCCTCGGCCCGGTCACTGCGGGGCGTCCCCGAGTTCCAAATGAACTGAGATCCCCTCCGGCGACCTCTCCACTGACGCTAGTCGTGGATACAGATGCAGGTAGTCCACGTCTACTGGCGTGGCCATCGAGGAGAGGATCGCCCGGCGGAGCAACTCCGGCTCTATCGCCGGAGCGGCTAACGCTACTACACCATCCTCAATCAGAGCAGAAACCGCCTCTGACGCGCATTCCCCGTCACGCCGAAGTTCGACCCGGGCCGCCGAAGCGGGTAGGAGCTCTCTTAGGAGCCGACTGTCGGTGGTGGGTAGCTCCGCGAATGGGTTGTATAGAGCGAGAGCCTGTGCGCGCACTACCCATCCCCGCGGCCACAGAAGGCTGTAGACAGCGCTGAATCGCCACGCGGGGGCGTCCGCTGGGGCCGTCACCCCCTCCGACCCAAGAGCCGCATCGAGCGCTCGGTCGTCCTTGCAAACGTAGGCAAAGACGCGCGCATCGATCTCCACACCAAGGCGCTCCTCCTCTGATCGCCATCTGCGGACTAGGGCGTCGGTGAATCGGTCGGTCCCTGCGCTCGCTGCCGGGCGTAGGACTCGAGCATTTAGGGCCGCCACAACTGCGTGGCACGTGAACGCCCCACGAGCCTGGAGGCAAGCGAGCAATGCGCCGAACTCGCGTTGCAGCGACGACTGGTCGGCCGCCATCCGCACTCCTTGGAGGCAACCCCCCACTTCCGCGTCGGTTCCCGACCATTCGAGGATGCGGGACAGCTCACTATCGACGAGTTCAAAGTCACTCGGACGTAATGCGCTCTCAACTAGCCGAAAGAACCTGCGCGGATCCTCTGCGTAGCGAGCGAACACCCGCTCTAGCACACCCCCGCCCCCCGGCGTGGTCTCGCTTAGCCAGATCGACGCGTTGTCCACTCCGCGCCCTTGAAGCGGGCCTGGATCGAGATCCACTACGAGTCCGGTCCCCGCGTCCACATCTGGGCACAGCCGTTGGATGGCGTCGACCACTGCAGCGCCCAACGTGGCTCTCAGTCGCCGTTTCGCCCAAATCCACCACTCCGCATTCGGTTGCCCCCACACCACGGGTGCCACCTCCACAATGCCTGCCTGCACCTGAGGACTGTCGCACAGCCCGACAAGGCGATCGTAGATGCGCCCGGATCCACCTGCCGGTGGCGGAGCGGGGTGTCCGTCGCCAGTGAAACTCTCATCTGTTGGCAAGGCTTGGAAGATGACGTCCAAGACCTCGCGCAGGCTCTTGCCCAACCCCGCTCGCAGGACCAACTCATGTGCATCGGCCAAGGAGGACCCCGAGCTCATGGCCTCTGCTGTAATCGCCGAAACATACAGTTGGTGGAGCCAGTTGCGCTCAAACCCATTCGTGCATTGAACCAGGGCCGGGCTCGCAAGCACGCAATACTGGAAGTACGCCGACCGCAGGGAGCGCAGCTCCGCCTCAGAGAGAAATGCGACACTCATCCGCTCGAACAATTCCCCGCTCATGTTCAACACAAGCGAGTCCACGTCGACGGCAAATCCGACGGCCGCGTCAGCCTTGTGCCCTCCGGGAGGTTGCGCCGCCACGAAACGGACCTTGGTATCTACTCGCCGTCCGTCCCGGAAGGCGAGTGCGGCGTTAGTCCCGGTTGCGAACCTCCGTAGTTCGACCCCAGAATGGTGGACATGCAGGTAGAAGTGGATGCTCTCAACGACCTCTCGCCAACCCGGCATCCGTGGCACCTCGACTATCGCGGCTTGGCCATGAGGGCGGATCTGAGTCCGCCAGTTGAGGTACGCGTTGGAGCTGTCCGCGACCATCGGGTCCGGGATCGTGGTCCGGAGTGCCCAGGGACGGAAGCACGGCACCGCGACCGGCACGCCGTTGTCCCCCCAATACTCGAACTCGCCTAGGCCCTCGTAGCTGGGGATGAACGCAAGAACGTCCAGCGCCTGATCTGGGGGGCCGCCAAGGTCGGCTGGCGCAACCCAGTGCCGAGCGGCGCTACTACCAACACCGAATCGATAGCTCACTCGCCCGGGAGCGAACTCCCGCAACGCCTGCACGATGGGCATCGTCTCCGTCGCGGGTTCCCCAATCCCCGGCAAGGGGACTGTTACGTCCACCTCGGGGAGGTTCAGGTCGCTGAAGAGGTTGGGAGGGACAAAATCCGGAAGCGGCTGTCTAGCTATTACGTAGTCATGTGCCCTCCCCGGCACTCCGCTACGCCACTGGGTCGCCAGGCGCCGTCGTATCGTAGGCACGACCGCAGTTAGGACAGCACGGGGAGGGTCCCAGAGTAGCTCTTGCACCACATCCGAACCGATCTGCAGCGCGTCGCCCAGGAACCGAGCAAACCTCGCCAACTCCGCTGGATCCTGGAGAAGTTTGTCCACAAGCTCCAGCTCGCGAGACTGGCGTTCTCTTGCGTACGACGCGGCATTCCCGCTCTTGGTTGGTCCCGAGAGATCGGTCCAGATGCTTCCCCGGGCCACATCCCCCAATTCTTCACTGAACCAGTCGAGCAAGGCGTACGTGGCTTGCATCCGCTGAACGTATCGGTTACCCAGAGGCAATGATCGCGCCTCAAGATTAGGATCGAACAGCAAGTCGTAGCCTTGGTAGGCGAGCCGATCGCGCCCGTAGTCGGACAACACAACAACCGTCCAAGGGCGCATCCCCCTGGTCCTACCGGCGCGGCCCTTTCGCTGTAGGAACTGAGCAGTCCCACGAGGGGCCTTGTGCTGAATCACGGCACCAACTGCGGCATCGTTGAACCCGACCTCCAGGGACGCAGTAGCAATCACGATGTCAGAGGTCAGATCAACCCCTTTGTCCTGTGAGCTCGTTCGGCCAACACGCGCGCGAAAGGCGTCGAGTCCAAAGCCGATTTCCTCGCACATATCCCACGATTGTCCGGCGAGGAGCCTGGCTAGGCGCTGAGGGAGGGCAGGCGAGCGGAGCGCAGCCAACGGCGCTCCGGGCCTGAGTGTCCCGTAGCGGGTGAGACCTTCGGCATCCAAGGTGTCGTTGAAGAGTCGGTTCGTGTCGTCCAAGTCATCCGTGAACAGGAATAGACGGGTGCCGAAGGCGCCCTCGCTAACGAGGCTGTCCGGCGCATCGAGACTTCGGCGCAAGAGCATTGCCGTCTGAATCGTGGTCGACAGCAGACTTGCGCCAGAGACCGGATCGCCACGCAGAGCCAGGAGGTATTCCATCCCCTCGGTCAGCAAGGCGTCGACGCTTGGTTCGATAGCAACGACCGCGCGCTCCGGAAGCCCCGTAAGTTGACTGAAGAAGCTTCCGGCCTCTCGTAGGGTCGCAGAAAGCCCAACAAAGACAACCGGTCCCTTGACAGCATGGCGCCACCGTCGTAGCAGATACGCGACCTGCGCGCCGGACGTGCCGTCGTAGGTGTGAACCTCGTCCAACAACACCAGTCGGGGCTTTCGATGGGCCCGCTGACCTATTCCGAAGATGTGACACGACCACGAGTCACCCATGTGATGATTCAACATCTCGGTAGTCGTGAATACGATGTCCGGCGGCGCCACCTGCATCGATTGCCGGGTAATCGTGAACTCGTCAGGAGTGACGACCGCCCCGCAACTTCGCCGAACGCATCGCAGCTTCTCGACCGCCTGAGTCATGTCCGCGTCGGTCCACTCCAGTGGGCCGTCGCACTCAGGGCAGCGCAGAAACCCGCACGTCCACGAATGAGCCTTCCTGGCACCCGGCTCCCACCCCAACATGGTATTGCTTATGGGCGTGTCGCCAAAGTACGCGCCTAGCCGGATCGGCGTCCGGTTGGCCTTGCGCAGCGTCGCATTGAGCCTTCGCGTAGCACGCAGCGTCTCCGTGAGTTGATCCTTGAGCAGTTCGTTACGCGGGTAGATCGCGAGCGCCTTGGTCCAAGCCTCGCTCGTTACGGCATTTGATACGAACGTCAGCGCCGGTAGGTAGAAGGCAAGGGTCTTTCCGGAGCCAGTCCCAGATGAAACGATAGTCCCGCGCGACCGGGCCTCCTTGAGCTGAGCCAGGATCTCCGCGGTCGCATCCACTTGGAAGCCGGCCAGGTTGAGGCTTCGCGCACCGTTCGCTTCCAAGAGCGATTCCAGGCTGCTCTTGTCGGCGGCCTCTAAACTAACTCTCTGATCGATCGCCTCAATTGCGGCAGCGGGTGGCACCTCGCGTATCGGAAAGAGCCGTGCTCGAAGGGCAATCCGGAAGTCCGACACCAGTTTAGGCGCACTCTCCCAGCCACGACCGGTCAAATGTCGTGGAAACAACTGTCGGAGCCGCGCGAGCAGTCTCGTCGTTTCAGCCATCCGGCTCCTATACGCGAGGCCGCCAGGGTACTCCAGGCGAATAACCAACCTGCGTCGCTCGAGCTCTCCCAGAAGGTCGTCCGCCGACAGCTGCTCGGGGGCTCTCGCCGCCACCCTCCAGCCGTCGATCAGGCTCTCCAATTCGGCCTTTGAGAAGAACCCCTCAACCAAGCCCCAGGACAGGAGGCGCACCTCCTCGCGTTCGATTCGATCAAGAAGCTGCATCGCCCAGCCCGACGCGCCCTCGTCCGTGTTGGAGATGATTGTCACCCTCCCGAGAACTGGATCCGAAATGCGGAGGCCAAGTCCTGCTTTCCGATCCATTCCGCAATCGCTGGCGTCATTGCTTCGAGCGCTGCACCACCGCGCGCGCACGCCCCAAGAAAGTCGAGGACATCACCAGGTAGTGCGTCCGTTCCGCCCAACTGCTCCCACTCCTCTCGCGTCGCGCGCTGTAGCGCCAGGAATGCCTCCAGATCAGTCCCACTCACCCACCTAGCCCCGGCGAGACCCCTGATTCGAAGCTCAAGACTCCGCAAACGCGCAACCGCTCCCCGGTATCGGGGGATGCGCTCCAGGACCTCGAGTACCTCCGGACGAGCCGCAGTACCCATGGCTGCCACTATCTCCCGCCACACGGCCCTTGCCGAAGTTTCCGCTGCCTGGGCAGCTTGGGATGCCGCGCCCACAACAGGCGCCACCACCGAACGTCCTACGGGCGCCTCAGGGTTTGATTGCAATGACCGCCTGGCCCTGTCCACGCTAGCTCGGGCACTAGTTAAGTCAGGAACAGCGATTCGGAGTTGCGCTAGCTCCTCCCTGCTCTGCCCGGCAATGAGGAACTCGATCGGTGCTTGGAGCCGCTCTCTAACAGCGACAAGCTCCTGAAGCAACTGGTCAGTGATGGCTCTCCGTTGCGCTGCCAGCTGGACCCGGCGCAGCTGTCCCAGTTGGCCGGAGAGTTCAGTGGCCCGGAGCAGCACCGTCTGGCTCACCGCCTTCTCCCATCAGTTTGGCTATGCGCTCTAACTCATCACCGATCGCCCTGATCGCGTCTCTTTCGCCATCGCTCGACTCGACCATCGCTGCCGTCTGTTGCGCCACCCGGGCGGAGCTGTCACGTAGAACCGCGTCTGCCACTTCGACAAATTGCGCCACCACGCTCATGGGCCGGCCGCGATCCTCGGCCAGTTCTGCGATCAACCGCCTCAGGGGCCACGACTCCGCGTTGGCCAGGATCTCTGCTACGTCGTCGATGACACCCACGCGTGACTTTCTGAAAGCCCGAACGGCCTCGTCGATTGCCTCCACTAGTTGCGCAGGCCCAAGCACCCCGAGCTCCTTCGCGGTGTTTGTTGCAGACCGCACGGCTCGGGCCATCGCCTCTGAATCACGCTCTGATCCTACATGGGCCACGACGCCGGTATGCCACTCCTTGAGACGACTAAGCTCCTCCTCCAAAGCAGGCCTCAGACGTCCGGTAAGATCACCAACGTGCCGCTGGACGCCGGGTGGCGCCATGGCTCCAGGATCCTGAGGCATCCACGACGCCCTAAAATCCCTAAGCGCGGGCAGTAGCCGGGATACGTCGATCACGAGCGGCTTGCCCGTTCCCTGGGCGACCCCAACATGCTCAAGCAAGCGGTCGCGCAACCGCTCGCGGCTGTCCCCCGTCGCCACACCCTCCGTGCAAGCACCCACTAAGCGGCCCCACTTCGCGCCGCGCTGAGCGTCGGTCGTCGCAGGAGCAGGCGACAGGAGGGCGTCGATCAGGTCCTCGGTTGCATTGCTGCGCGACCCACGGATGCGCAGGATGCCCGCCCCCAGTAGAAGCGGGCCCACGGTTCCGGCGATCGGGTCCCAACCCGTGCCGGCCGTTGTGGGGCGAGCCCGAGTCAGGACGATCGACGCCCATTCGTCGAGTTTGGAGCAATAGAGTCGGAACACAGCGGGCCCATCTCCCCGTTCGAAGTTCCAGTTCCCACGGAAATGGAATTGCACGAGGCCCCTGAACACCCGCTCGGACTCGTTCGTGATCGGGATCTCAATAGCCAGCGCGTCAGCGAGCTGCGACCCACCACCGTGTGCATTGGGAATGCGGACGCTTGACGCGCGGAAGATCTGCCCCCTTTCGCCGGTCCACGCGTCATTGGCGCGCCAGAACTCCTCGTTCCACTCGATGTGTTCGCCAACTGCGAGGTGGATCCAACGACGGAGGCGCCTCGCGAGGTCCTGTGACATCCTGTACTGCCCCGTCCCCCACTTTCTGACCTCTTCCAGGTCCTCCAGCAGCCGACGATCCTCCTTTGCAGACGCGGGCGCAGGAGCCGGAGCAGATCGCACATCTACCTCGGCAAGTTGGCCCGCGACTGCATCGAGTTCAGGTAGGCGAAAGGCCTCATGAATCCCGGCCGGCAAGTTGACCACGCCGTCCGGGCAATGTCCCCAGAAGGTGAGGATGTCGACGCGCCTGCGTGCGTTCTGGGGGTCCAATTGCCCAATGAGCGCCACAATCTCGGGGTCCATCGTTCGAAGCCCGGCGTTGGTGTACGTTCGCAAGTAATCCGCGGCCGGGTATCGCCCGTCCGCCAAGTCTTGGTGCTGCTCCCCCAGGGTTAACAGCACGACACGATCCAAGACGTCTCGCGGATCGAAATGCTCCTTCGTCCGAGCTAGGAGCATCCGCTCAAGCGCGTCACGATTGAACGGGTATAGCCCATAGCCGTCGCTCGATACCCCAAACGACGCGTTACAGTCCTCGCGCATCGGGCAGCTATCACATGCGTTGGGAATCCACGTGCGTCCGACCGCTGCTTCGCGGGGTCCGGTCCGTGCCAAGGCTCGGTCCAGCGGTTCGGAGCCCACGCGTGCCGCGTTCAGGTAACCGCCGATCATGTCAATCGCGTACGGTAATCCGCCGTCTGCCCCCTGCGAATATGGTATGTCCAGGCTGTACGAGTAGCCTCCAAACGCCGCGCGAGTCCTCGCCGTGTCCAGACTGGCGAAGTATCCGGTTGTCACGGCCATCGCGGCCCGGATGCTGCAGAGCACCTTGCGGTTATCTCGGATTGGCGCCTCAATGATCGCGTCGAGTAGCTCTCGTTGTATTCCCTGGAGGAGCGCAAAGTCCTCAATGAGCAGGATCAGTTCCATGTCTCGGTCCATGAGCTCCACTCGGACGCTTCGCATGACGTCCGACAGCCGCTGGCCCCCCATCCCAAACAGATTGCGTATGGCCGGCTCGAGCTGTTCGTTTAGTAGGGAGACAGCTGCGGCGAGGAGTGCGGGGCTACCGACGAGATGAGCGTAGATGTCCCGGGCTGCAGAGCCCGCATTGGGCATGTCCGAGACGTCCGTGGGAATATCCCCTTCGACAAACTCGTATGGACGCTCCTTCTGGTCGCTTGCACGGCCTCGCAGGGCTTCTGCAGCGAGCCGGTCGATTACCCCATTTCGCTCCAGAAGTCGAGTCTTGAACACATGGTCGCCCAGCAGCTTGGGCAGCTCACTTATCAGGTGCTGCCTATACCTAGTGTCGGGATTTCCTGCCTGCGGTCCCGATACCTGAGCCGGCGCGCTCTGGATACGCAGGGCCAACTCAAACAGGAGGCGCTCCGGAGCCTCAACCTCGTTTAGCGAATCCGCTGCCTTAGCGAGATCTGCCCGCAACTCAGTGAAGGCTGGTCCAACCATGTCCGCGAGAATCAACTCGATCACGCTGCGCAGATTGGTCCCATACTTTGGTATATACACAATCTTGCGGTTGGCCGATGGCTCAATTCGCGCCCTCAGCCACCGCACTAGGTGCGACTTACCAGTTCCCGATCCCCCGATGATCGGCATGAGTAGCAGGCTGCGATCGGGGGCGAGGAAGTCGGACAGCACTCCCTCTTCGTCGTACCAGACGCCGCCCTCCGTTTGACCGATTTCTCTCTTTAGCAGCCGTGTTGGCCGATGGGTGGCCAGGAAGACGGCCTCCGAAGGCATAACCGCGTCCACCACGACAGTCTCACGCACCCCCGCCTGGGTCCAGCAGACGAAGCCAGGAGTGAAGCTCATTCTGCGCCCTCGGCCGGTTGGACGCGCTTGGTCCACGAGATGTGGGAGCGCACAACTCTCTGGCCAAGCTCACTCGCGAAGATGACACGGGCTGCGTCCGCCCTGTCGGAGAGCACGATCACCTCAGCATCCTCTAGCCGGCGAAGTGCATGCCCTAACGCTGTCGAAACTGCGCCTTGTTCTTCTGCAGCGTAAGACCCCGGCCGGAGGTGCCGATCAACCTCCTGCCGATAAGTCCCCCCGTCCATAACCGGCAACCGCTCACCCACGCGTCGCAGAAGCTCAGGCAGCTCCACCTCACCTCTCGGACCCGGGCAGCAGATTGCTAGTGTTTCCCTGATGGCCACCGTGGGATCCGGAACGAGATAAGCGGTACCGTCATGAGCGTGGTGGACCGCAAGTCCGAGGTACGTTGCCCACCGAGTGAACGGCAACCACCGTTCGTCGTTTACCAGCAGCCGCGGGCCAGCCAACTGCTCCTGCTGCACTAATTGGGCACTCTGAAGTGGCGGGTGTAGGCCCCAGACTCCTGGAGCGGAGTAGATGTCCTGGCGAAGATACCAGGCCAAGGAGAAGCAAAGGTCTCTTGCCCCCTCCTGTGATCCCCACTCGCCGGCATTCAGATCAGGGGCCATCACCAGCTCGCGGAGGAGGCGGCGCAATGTTCTCGCGCCGGTCCGACGATCGAGAGCGTACGCTGGCAGATCCGGGTGGAGCTTGACGTCGTCCCCCTCAGATTGGACGAGCCGAATCTGCTCACAGGCTCTCAGAGTCTGATCCAGAGCTCGGCTCCCGGACGTTCCGGCATTCTGCTCGAGTGAGGCGGGCGCTAGCATCGCGACGAAAGTACTGCGCGTCTCCCGGTGCCCTTCCGCTTGAAGTAGGTAGCGGTATATGGCACCAGCGACGTTAGGCAGGATCTGGGGAGGATCAAGAAGCGCCATTAGAGGGCCGCCAATGCGCTTTCAGCGCGCATAGAGGGGTGGCGCAACAGGGAGGCAGGAAGGTCCGGGCGTTCGGGATCTCTGGTCCGCTCCGAAATCAGAATAACGCAAGGCGGCCCATCCAACGACTGGTCAACGTAGCTCCACGGCATAACTGAATTCGACGGGAGGCGGGGGTGCACCACCAATGTCGGGAGGTTGGGCAGCTCATCGGGTAAATACCGATCGAATAGAAAGACGAAACGGTCGCCTATGCGTTGGTACAACTCCTGCATCTCGCGCCGATGCAGGACCTCCCGCGGCGCAACCACATTGCGCACTCCATGTCGGACTAGCGAGCGCGCCAAGCGCGCGCAGAGGTCAAGCCAAACTCGTTCAGACGCATACTCGTCAGGATCGTACGTCAGAATCACTGTTCGCGTCAGGCTACCGACCAGAAGGCCCAGCAGGACGTCATCTGCGGTTCGACCGGGGTGACGGATCGGCTCGGGTCGAGGACAAACTCCCTCGTACGGAGTCCGACCGGCAGCGCGACAAGCGGGGCACCCGCCGCAGCTGCGCTGGGGTAGCACAGAAATCCGCGCAACGCCCGCCTGCTCCCTCAGATCCATCGTGTAAGCCGACCGAAAGATCTCGGCCAGATCCGAGGTCCCCGATAGAGCGGCCTCCATCAGGGCGAAAGAAAGAGCGTCCGCTTGATATGTGCGGCGGCGCGCCTGCTTTGCCCCCGCTTCCCACGCCTTCCGGTCCGCAAGGTCGCCGCGCAGAAGCCGAATGACCGAGTAGGCAGACGAAGACTCATGAGAGGCAGTCAACTCCTCCTGTGCTGGGATGGCGGAGGGCCGCTCGAACTGCAGTTCAATCATTCCAGCACGCGCCATGAGCGTCAGCGTTCGAAGGTTCCAGGCTTCATTGTGGTCGGAGTCCCAGAGTAGGTCAGGAGGCCTCGCCGCGAGAGAGACTCGCATCACGTCGTCTCGCAAGACGGTGGCGGACGTTCGCATCGCCTGCCAGCGCTCGAAGCCGCGGTCGATGCTTATGATGCGTCTGCGATTCAGCGAACGCGCCGTCCGGAGATCATCCTCCGTATGCAGAAGCAGGGAGAAGCACGCGCGCCCGTCACGCCCACCTCGTCCCACTTCTTGATAGTAGCGATCGACTGTTTCCGGAATGCAGGCATGGACAACGGAGCGTATGTCCGGCTGATCGATGCCCAGCCCAAATGCGGAGGTCGCGACGACAACGTCGACGCTGGTTCCGATTCGGGCACCCGTGATCAAGTCACGGCCCGTGAGGCCCTCGATCGCCCGCAGGCGCTGATCGGGCGGAGTGGTTCCGGTTACGACGGCAACTCGGCTGAAACCCGCCGCACCGAGGCGACTTGCCCAGGCGTGCGCATGATCGACCCTGGTTGTGTAGATCAGCAACGGACGCGGCAGGTGATGAACTGCCTCGAGCAGCAAGCGCTCACGGTCCGCCTCGTCGAAGCACCACTTGAGCCAGTACGAAGGTTCCGCTCGCATGGAAACGGAGGAGACCACCTCAATTGGTCCTGGCCGACCGAAGAGCCCGACTAGCGTCTCCACGGCCTCCGCAGTCAGGGTGCCGCTGAGCAAGAGCGTTCGGAAGCCCGGCAATCCTGCCTCGCGCGCGATCCGTAGCAGATCAGCACGAAGCCCCGCGACAGCCTGGAAATCTGGGCGGAAGTCAGCCCCCCACTGCGCGACTAAGTGAGCTTCATCGATCGCAATTGCTCGGAGGTGTCCCGCGTGGGCAGCGGCGTAGAGCGAGGGCGCCAACGAAGTCGTAAGAGCCTCTGGGGAAGTGATCACCATCACTTGGGTTCCATCTCGAACCCCCCTGTAGATGGTGCGTCGCTCATCCTCCGCCAGCGCTGAGTGAAAGGCAAGGTGTTCAGGCAAACTCAGGTTCATGCTTCCGCGCGCGCACGCGGCGCGGACGCCGCGCTCCTGGTCTAACGCGAGGGCCGTCGTCGGAACCACCACGACCGTCACCCCTCCGCCCTCGCCCCAGAGCTGCGCAGGTACGACGAACGTCGCGCTCTTGCCCATGCCAGTGGGCAAGTTGATCACGATCGTCGCCGTATCCGATGATGCAAGCACCGTTCGCATGGCCTGTTGCTGCCCCGGACCTGTGTAGCTCACCTCTCCTATAGTGTCCCGAAGGAATCCATCGCCCAACTGGCGGGTGTCGCTAACGCGTCGCGCGGCCTCATCCTCTGCTGCCTGAACCGGGGGAGCTTTGCCTTCCGCCATCAGCCATTCCGGCGTCCACTCCTGTGCCTGCAAGGCGTAGCCACCACCTTTCGCCGGGCTAGCGACGACACTGTGGGCGCGCCAACGTGCGGCAGACGGCCACGAAGGGCCTTCGGGTACCCTCAGCCACAAATCACCACCGCCGACCCCAGCCTGGCGTCTGAGGACCTGGCGGATGAGGATCGCGAGGTCGCCCGTGCCGACGCGCCCTAGCGAACCTAGCTGTTCAATCGCATCTGCAAGTCTAAGTTGGCAGCCGACTTCGAGGCTCGGGCGAGGAAGAAGACGAGGCCAACTAGCTAGTTGCTCCGCGACCCAGAGGAACTCATCGACCATCTGCATCGCCCTCGAGTCCAAACGCTGGCCCACGAAGCATGTTCCCAGATAGGATGACGAAGCCGATGCTGTCGAGATTGATCAACGGGTTTGATACTCCAACCTCGACGGCAGCAGCAAGGTCAGCCTCTAACTCCCAGTCAGCGGAACTACCCGTTACGACAACGGCCTGAGACCGCACGCGCAACTGCTCAAGGGTTAACTGCGCCTGACGCTCCGCACGATCGCGCGCCCCAACTACAGCGCCCGAGAGATCCACCCTCTCAAGAAGCAAGCGCTGCGACTCTGAGCGTGCATTACGGACAAACGGCTCGTACGCGTCCCGCCCGATGACCTGTTCCACGGCCCACCAGCGCGCACGTGCCAAATGCACGTCTCCCTTTCCCGGGTCGTAAGGCTCTCCGAGCATGCCCAGCAAACCAGTATCCCTTATCTCCTCAAGCGCAACGTCGAGCCAGATGGTGGTGCCGATCGGCGGGAAGCATGCATCCACGCGACGTTGGGCAACACCCATATCGAGGCTCGCCCCGTGCTTTCGGATCGCCTCCTCCACGCCCGTCGCATCACCTTCGACGACGTAGTCGCACCGCAGCCCAACAAACTCAGAATGCCCGCGCCTGCTTTCTCGGAAACGCCACATCCCAAACGCTCGGCCGCGATCATCCCATTGTGTGTAGCGCGCCAACGCCTCGACAAACGGCTCGCCAATTCGAAAGACTCTAGTGTCGCGGCGACCTAACGCGGCCTCACGATGGAAACTACCCGGCCGACGCACTACCCCACCGAAGGACTCGGCAAGCACATCCCAGGCCACGAGAGGCATGTTGTCTAGTGTTGGCTCCCGACCTTCGGGATTGATGGCGAAGGTGACTATACCCCTGTTGCGGAAGTCCTCGATCTTCTCAAAGCGAAGGTTCCCTTTGGCGTCCGAGATCCAATCCTCGGCCGCCCGCTTGATGTGTTTCCATTGATTTTCCAAACGATCCAACCCGTCAAATAGGCTCCGTTCACCGTCCAGGGTCTCGACACCGTCTAATACGTCTTGCTCGGCGATGGCGACGACCTCATGCACGAGCGTCGCACGCACCAACTCGACACAGCCGAGCAGTCCATCGACACCTTCCTCGAAAGTCCTCCGCCTGAGGTCAGCGAGTAGCCGATCAACGGCATATTGCAGGCTTGAGATCGACTGTTCGAAGATTCGGAAGCCCCTCGCGAGGCACTCGATCCATGCAGAGTGGTACCCGGGCTGCATTGATGGCTCGTCTTGGAAAGTGGCACACGCAACGGGAGGCCGCGCGGAGTACCTGTCCATCCTTCCTATGCGCTGTTCTAGCCGGTTTGGATTCAAAGGAACGTCGACGTGAAGTAGAAAGTCGGCGAACTGAAGATTGCGGCCTTCTTCCGCCGAGCTGTCGCAGACCAGGAATGTGCAAAAGCCATCGTTCTCGAAACGATCGAGTTCTTCGGCGACCAAGCCCGCGTCCATCCCCACCGTCTGCGCGGCAACAGCGCCGTCACCGACGGTGGTAGCCAAAGCGGCGCGGAGCCGTTCCGCAACCGCCGCGAATCGCGAGAAGACCACAACTTTGGCTCGGGGACGCGCGGTCAGGTATGCCAAAGCTTGAGATATGCGATCCCCATCCCCCGAGCCGTTCAAGTCCGCCAAGAGCGCGTTCAGTAGGCCCTGCGCTTCACCGCTGAAGGGGAATGTCTGGACCAACTGGGCTTCGGCGGCCGATAGGCCAGGGATCGTATCAGCATTCTCCGAAGCGTTCAGGCAACAACTGGCGAGGGCTTTCAGTTGTGACAAGTCGGTTCCCGACCACTCCAAGAATAGCCAGAAGATCTCCGCAGCAGCCTCGGGGTCGATAGGCGCTCGTTGGCTGGTACTCGATTCAAACTGTAGGAGATCCCTCCAGCTGTCCAGCCATACGTTCACCATACGACGCCTCGCGTCGACGTCCACGATTGGCACTGGGGGCCTGCGGCCTCGCACCGGGTAGGTGTCGAGCACCGCAGCGGTGCGTCTAGTGCGCAGCAGCCGGCGATGCAAGCGGTAAGCTTCACTGATATGGACTCGAGCCGCGACCACGGCATCTGATAGCACCTTGGGATTGGTGACATTTGTCATGGCGTGATCGACCTCGCTCAGGAGGTCGTGAAGTCGGCTGTCTTCAGGGAAGAGCTGGCTCAGACGCGCTGTCTTCTCCTCAAGTAGGAAGGCCGGCGCGTCAGGTCGAAAGGTATAGAAGAGGCGGCCCAGCTCCTGACGCCCTGCCACAAGGGCCCTAAACTCTTCCACGCGTTCGAGGTCGTGCAATTGCGGATCGAGCAAGTGCAGCATGCCAAGGAGGCTGGCTTCGTTGTGGAGCAAAGGAGTGGCCGAGAGTAGTAGCACCTTCGGAGCTTGTCGCGCGAGTGCTTCCAGTTGATCGTACGTGTGACGCATTGAAGCGTCGCTCGGAGTCGTGAGGTGATGGGCCTCGTCAACGACGAGCATGCCCGGGTTACCGTATGCGACCCACCGAGTCGGATCAGAGTGGCTCATGACTTTGATCTTTGCGGCAGCGAAGTCGTCAACAAGGAACTTTTGCTTGAGCTCCCGTACCCACTGCACGCGCAGCGATTCCGGAGCGAGAACAAGAACATACCCCGTCGGTTCGCTGAGTAGATACTGTCGAAGTATCAACCCAGCCTCAACGGTCTTGCCCAGACCCACCTCATCCGCCAACAGGTACCGTTGGATCGGGTCGCTCAAGACGCGGCGCGCGATCTCCACCTGATGCTCATGCAACTGCACCACGGACGACAGCAGGGTGGTCATCCCTCGACAGGCCGCTCTCTGCGCCACGAGAGAGGTGATGAAGGGCTGTCGACAGTTGTGGAAGTAGGGCGATTCATTCCCGCCGAGCACAAGCACGTCTGTCGGATCTTCAAGTCGACGGTGCCAGCGAACGTATAGATCTGGCTCAGCAATGTCAATGTCTTCCTCGTTCGAGGAGCGGACAACGTACGCACCCTCACGCTGGCCGACTACCCGGCCAACGCGCCAATGTCCCTGCGACTGCCAGTAGCATCGTGTCTGTGGGGCGACTCGAATCGGCTGCACTGCATCCGCTGGGACGCTGATCTGCTTGGGCTCAAGTTGGCCAATCGAATCAAAGTACTCTAGCGTGACCGTTGTGTCGCGAACGCCCACGACCTTTCCTGGGCCCCATCTGTTTGCAGACGTGGCGGCTATCTGCCCCAGGCTCAGGCTGGTCACGAGAAGGTCCGCGTAAGCGTCACCCTGCTGAAGGTTGTTGCGGACCTGACGTCTTCCCCTAACAGCATCGCAGGTACCTTATCAGCAGATTGTTTGTTTGTCGTGGCCCCTGCGGCGGTCAGTTTACGTGGGAGGGCGTTCTACCGTCCAGAGGGTCGGTCCGCGAGTTCAGGCACGGTGGGTCGGGCAGTTCGCCTGCCGGGAGCGAACCAGAGGTTCCGCCCACGAGGTATACACAGATTAGTCGGGTCCATTAGCCATTCCCCCTGCTCTGCCCTTTCAGCTCCCGGCGCAGCCGGTGGGTGGCGGCCGGTGTGCCCGCCCGCTCCAGTTCCGCAAGTGCCCGTTCGACCATCTTGACTAGACGGCGGCAAGCCGGGAGAGGTGGTCCTCATAGAAGTCCACGGCCGGCTCCGGCCGGGTCAGCTGGGCCGCCGCGTGGAGGAGGCCAAGCCTGCGCCCCAGCCGCTCGTAGCTCCGGACCGACGGGACCCACCGGCCGTTGACGATGCCGCTGATCACCTCGCGGCTCCCCCGCTCTGCCGGCTGAGCTCGGAGACCGACCAGGCCAAGGCCCGCAGGCGCGCTGTGATCTCGCGGGCAATGTCGGCGCCGATCTCGGCAGAGATCTCCGGAGGCATCAGTGGGAACCCTCGCGGCATCGGGCGAATACGGGACCGGGGATGACAAACCTCGGTCTGCCGCCGTTGTCCACGAGAATGGACAACTCGGCACCCGTCCCGCGAGGCGGGAGTGACGCGATCTCAACTACTGATAAGGGATGCTTATCGCCACCTAATACACAGCCGTGGTTTCGGCAACGCCCACTATGCTCCCCGTCGAGCGCCCTCAGACCCTTGATTGGAACCCACCTGCGCCCATGCCGCGCTACCCACTGGCCCATCAGTCGGGCTTCTCGGCGTCGGATCTCCGCGGCGCCGGCTTGGCGATGATGTCCGCCGTGAGCCGAAGTGGCGGCTGGGACAGCAGGGCCGAGGTGATCCGCATCAGCGTTCGCGTCCTCACCGGCTTACCCGAGAGCCCACGGCTGATGGTGTTGGCATCCACCCCGGACATTCGTGCCAAGTCCGCGCCGAGCAGGCCGCGGATTGCCATCTCGTAGCGGAGACGGTCAGCGTCGAGGACGGGCACCGCAGGGAACCTGATGAGCTACTGTGCCGATCGCAGAAGAGGATGACACCTTGAGGGGGACCCGGCCGTAGGTGCAATCCGTCACGCGGAGTCCTCGAGGTCAAGGAGGCTTTGGCATCGCGTCGTCAAGATCCGCCACTCCCCGGGGCGCCGAGGCCGCTCACCCAGCGTTCCATGGCGTTGAGATGGTCAGGTGTGAGGCCGATGTTCTTCCGAGGCCGTATCAGCAGACTCGGCACCGGGAGCCTCCCCGCCCAGGGCCTGCCGCTCAAGTCCAGGCGACGATCATCGTCGCACCAGATGAACGCTCGCATCCCCCCGTGCTCAGCGAACCATTCCTCGATGGCCCGGCGCTTGTCCCAGGGCCGGTCTGCCGGAGGCAAGCGGAGCCAGGGCATCCCCGACCAGCCCAGCTGGACACTCAGCCCGTTGTCCCCGTCGACCAGGCCCTGCCAGGTCGAGCACCAGATTCGCTCTACCGGTAGAGCGGTCAACCGCGCGATGCACTCGGGGGCGACAAAGACCGGCATCCTCATTCGAAGCCGGCGCCAGGTTGACCAGGTCTGTGGCAGCGGCGGCATATGCGCACCGGCAATTGGCGAGACCACGCCGTCCAAGTCAAGGAAGGCCGCGGGCCGGCGGTCTCTGGACGCTGTTTCAGGAGCCACGGTCGCGAGTCCCGATCGGTCGGTAGCCAGTCCCTCGCGCACAGGATGGACACAAGGTCGTATACCACCCCCCGCGGTCCATGAGCACCGCAGCTCTACCGCACTTCTCGCAAGTGCGCTCGGATGCCGTCTCCGCCTCGTCTACCAGCGACGCCATTGCTGCGTACACCGCCGGGGCGCAATCGAAATCCCACCGGAGCGTGCCGTACCTCTCAGTGACTTCGAGCACCTTGAAGTCGGGGTCCAAGGTTGCCAGCTCGCGCTCCAACTCGGTTATCAACCCGTACCACCCCTTGGCGCATCCAATAGACCGGTGGTACCCCTCTGGGATGCGGCGCAGGATGCGCTCCAGATCGCCAGCGAAGGGCCCGGCGTCCGCGGGCACCCGCGGGGTTCCAGCTGAACCCATATCATCGGGCCCCACCGGGCGCGGACGACGGTGGCCGTAGCTCTCGCCATTTGTCATGCGTCGGCACCACCCCGCCAGTCATCTTGTTGCCGGTCGTGCGCGCTGAGCCAGGCCTCGGTCGCCGGTGGCTCAGGGACACGCGGACACCGCTCCGTCCACACGATCCAGTCGCATGTCAGTCGATGACCTGGAGGGCGTGAGGAACGCTGAGGGCAAGCACATCGAGATCAAGGACGGCGCAGTGGTGGTCGGAGGTGACGGCGAAGGAGGGGTCGCAGTTAAGAGAGACGATCCGCACCTCCTCGTTGTCGCTGGACCTGGTGATGGTCCGGTCGTAGGGGAGGTGCCAGTGTCCGTGCACCTGGAGCCTGGGTCTCACAGCCTCGGTGATGCGCTGGAGCCGTTGACGGTTGCGGCTGAGCGCGTCGGCCACGGAAGGGGGAAGGACCGGCTCAAGATGGGGATCCGTCAGGGGAACCTCGGCCTGAATGTCATGGGTGAGGAGGATGTCCACCCGCCCGCCCTCGCTGCAGCGGGCGACGTCCTGGTCGGTGATCGCCTCCTGCGGCCACCAGCTCCGCCCGGGGAGGCGATCACCGACATCGATCGAGCTGGCGCCCCCGCAAGCGAGGAGGGTCCGACCAGCCCACTCCCAGCGATAGCCGCGGGGGAGGTGGGTGATGTGGTCCCGAACCGGCCGTCGGCCTTGGGCGAGGGGCAGAGCAAGGAGCTGGTCGAAGTCCTCGTGGTTGCCGTCGATGAACCAGATGGGAATGCGAGCTCCCTTGGCCTGGCGGCTCAGGGCGTCGAGGTACCGCTGACCGCCGGTTCCAGGCCAGATACCGAAGTCACCGAGCTGGAGCACCAGCTGGCACCCATGGCGCTTCGCCTGGGGAAGGACGTGATGCATTACCCAGTCGGTGTTGCCGTGGACATCCCCGGTGAGGAGGATTCGCTTCAGAGTGCTCATTGATATGGGTGTCGGAGAGAATGGCCGCGCCGGGTACCGGCTGATGCTCGCGCGACGACGGGACTCGTGCGGCTGGTCAGTGGGTGGGGGCACCTCGTCTGGTGCGGCCGGAGTTGAGACGCAATCAATGGCTCCGGGGACTGGCTCGCGAGTGCCTGCCTCGGCAACTGCCAGTGCCCGCCCCGATGACAACTCCTCTTGGCGCCGAGGCTCTCCGCCCACCACGCCATGCCGACAAGGCCTTGCCATAGCCCCAACTCATGATCGACACGCGCCTCCCCCGCGTGAGCCCTCCACCTCGCCGGATCCATGATCGTCATGCGGCAACTCCCGGCGGGCTCGGAGGGAAGCTCAGCTGACCCTGACCACCAACTGCACTGGCGGGTGCCCGGGTCGCCCGTTGCCAGTTTCCGGGCGCTAACAAGCTCTCGACGACAACGTGCCAACCGGGCGCGCAGCACACGGCGTAGCGCTTGCTGGCCTGTAGATCGACAATCTGAGCGTCGTCGAGCCAGACCCCCCACTCGGATTCCGCCGAAACAGGTGGTCGTATTCAACGAAATCCGCAGGTGGTAGCTGACGATGTTGTCGTGCCAGAAGTGGGTGTCACTTAGGATCCACGCACGGTCGAAGGTACTTCTCGATAACGGCGGGGTCGACGCGAGGGAGCCCGCGGGCGCGGTCGGGGATCGCGCTCACGGCGCCGGGTCGCCTGCCCGAGCCAGGTGGGCCGGCCTCCGCTGATAGCTTCGCGCGGCCCGCCGGGTGGGACTACGTGGGGGGTCGGCGCTGCCCCCGCTGGCGCGGACGGTCAGGAGACCCAGCTTCTCCAGCCCCTCGGCGACGCTCAAAACCCGCACGGCAAGCGGGTCATCAGTCTCGACGCTGGCGGGGACCAGCACCATGCCCAGGCCAGCCTGCCGCGCCGCGCCCAGCTTCGCCAGCACCCCGCCCACCCCGCGGACGCCCCCCTGCAGATCCACTTCGCCGGTCATGGCCGCGGAACCGGGGACGGGCTTCCCGGTGAGCCGCGAGTACAGAGCGACGGCCAGGGCCAGGCCGGCGGAGGGGCCGTGTTTCACGATCCCACCGCCGGGGAGGTGAACGTGGTAGTCGAGGGAGTTGACCTCCGCCGACGACAGGCCCAGCCCAGCTGCGTGGGTGCGCACGTAGGTGAGGGCTACTCCGGCCGACTGCTCCATCTCGATGCTCGCCAGCCCGGTCACCACCAGCCTGCCCGCGCCGGGCACCGTGGCCACCTGGATCGGCATGACCTGACCCGACACCCCGTTCGTAGCCAGGGCCAGGGCCTCACCCGGGGGCGGGTTGGGGTCGGGTGTGAACGAGGGCTGGTCGGGCTCGCCCAGTTCCCGGTGGACGTCCGCCAGAGAAATCGAGCCCACCTCGCCGGCCAGCAGCTTGGGCACCGCTGCGCTCATCAGGGTGCGCAGGTCCTGTTCGACGCCCCGGAGCCCCGGCTCCCTCTCGTGGCGGGCAACCACCGCCTCCCGGGCCTCCTCGGCAAGCGGCAGCGCCTCCGGCGGGATGGCGTTGTCGGCGAGTAGCCGAGGCCAGGCGTGGGAAGCGATGATCGCCCGCTTCTCATCAGGCGAGTAGCCGGGGAGCTCTATGACACTGCATCGGTCACGGAGCGCCGGGTGTACCGCACCCAATTGGTTCGCCGTGAACAACCACAAGACGCGGCTGAGGTTCATCGGCAGGGCGTCGCCCAGGTGCAGGTCGATCACCTTGTGGTTCTGGGCGGAGTCGATGAGCTGGAGCATGATGGCCAACGCCGCCTCGCCGTTCAGGCCCTGCATCAGCTTGTCCACCTCATCGACGACCAGGATCGGGGCGGCGCCCAGATCCAAGAGGGCCGAGGCGATCTCGCCGTGGTCGCTATGGAGGAAGTGGCGGCTGCTGCCCAAGAGCCGCACCGCGGTGTCTCGGTCGTCCCCCACCGCCAGGCGGCGTAGCGGGCGCCCGGTGGCTGCAGCGACCGCGTCGCCGAATCTGCTCTTGCCGACCCCGGGAGGCCCAGCCAGGAGGATCGCGGCACCACGCGAGGGCAGCCCCTGGCGCCGACGCCACTCGTCCTGCGTCAGGACCGCCATCACCGCCCGTTTGGGGGCGGCCATGCCCGCCAACGTGCGGTCCATGGCCGCCTGGGCCGCGGTCGGGTCGAGCGGCGCGACCTCGGGGGGGCTCCACGGGAATCTCGCGATGACCTCCAGCAGCGCGTCCTCAGCCCCCGCGTCGATCTCCCGCTGTACCGCGGGCCTCAACTCATCTGGGACCGCCTTCAGAGCCCGCTCCTCGAGGGTTTCGCCACCCTTCGCCCGTCCCCGGGGCGTCGGATCGTCAAAGCGGGCCCGGGGCCGGGAACGGCGCCGACGGCCCCGAAGCACCCGAACTTCGAAGGCGAGGAGGCTAGGAAGGTCTGGGCAGGCGTAGGCGCGGAAGCCATGAGCCTCTGGATGCAAGTTGTGAGCGATCCGAAAGGCGAGCACCAGCGCATCCTGGTCGGGGTTGACCGTCCCGACCCACAGGACGGTCCCCTCAGCCTGGTGACGGCGCACCAGGCGGCGAAGTTCTACGAGACGACCGATGACCTCTGTGTCATCCTGGCGCTCGTCGTGCTCCTCCCAGGTGGCCCTGAGCAGATCAGCCGGCGGCTGGGCGGTGAGGGAGACCCGCTGCAGGCCGTGGACCTCGACCACGTCGTCTTCGTTCCCGACCACCTCGCCCAATGTCGCCAGCTTTCCAACGATCACCAGGGCGCCCAGCCGGATGTCAGCCCGGTCGTTCAGCGAGCCGGGAAGCACAAGGAGCCGATCACCCACCTGTGGAACCGGTCCCCAGTCGCTCTTCCAGGAAAGGGTCGTCCCGCACCGCGGGAAGCACGCCGGGCCGACCAGCACCGGCAGAGCGCTCGCGGCGGGCGCGGACGGCTGTTCGGCCGGTCCACCCACGTCAGGCATCGAAATCATCGCCACCTCCTGCTTCTTCCAGCGTGTACCTCTGGATCAGCACCACCCAGCCCGGCTCGCGGTCGATCGCGAAAGCCTGCAGGCCGCCCAACGAGGCAGGGGTGACAGGCCGGTCATGGCTACTCACGTCAGCCCCCCTTGAATTACCAACGGCTCCGGCTTCGCTGGCTCGCGCCAGGCCGCCTCGTTCCACGCGGCGCATTCACCACACAGCCAGGCGAGCCCTCCGTCCGGCCGGTGCACCAAACCGTGCCAGTGCAACTTGTCGTCACCGGGGCAGACATGGCGAGCTCCCGGGCGCTCACCGCAAAGGTTGCAGGTGTCGTCGCTCATCGGTAGCTCACGAGATCCGCTGCGCCGCGGGCAACATGCAGAAGGCGCCTGTTCACGCCCGGCAGCACCCGCCCTCGCGGCTGGTCACGCATCAGCCACCGCTTCGCGCCTCCGAGCCCGATGCTGGAGGTCGGTAGCACCAACGACTTCCTGTTCGTCGCCATCCTTTCTTATCGCCCCTGAGCGGAATCCTCAACGCGCCCACTTGCGCAAGCCTCCACTTGGGCAAATCTCGTGGTAGGCGCGTTCATCTCGTCATTCTCGTGAGCTTCACACGGAAACTCTTGCGAGCGGCGCCGACTGACGCCTGCCATGCTCACCGCGTAGCTGCTTCCGATTCTATCCAACTCGCGCGCACTCGTCAATAGACAGAAGGAGAGAATATCGTTGGTAGGCAAGGGCAATCTAGCGTCCGCAGGGACGCCAGAATTGCAGTCCGCGCGGACGCGCGATTTTGATGTCCACAGGGAACGCCACACACGCCTGTCCACGCCTACCCGGGCCGAGCAGGGGGATCAGCTGGATCTGGTAGAGCTTCTCGGCGAGGGCAACCGGCGCTGCTTTGCGGCCATCGTCAGGGACGACACGATGGGCGCCAGCCCCCTTCCTCCTGCCGGGTTCCGTGGGCCGGCCAGTGCGGCTGATGCCGACGATGTCGTCATTGCCCGGCACCCGCGCGGCCGCCGGGGCGAGGCTTGCGTTGTGCTCGGCCAGTTGGCCCGCGCCAACGACGGAACGTCCATCCTCCGAGCCTAGGCGCCCGGTGTTGTCGACCTCCCAGGCGGCGAACTGGAGCTGCTCGGAGTGGCCCTGGCTGAGACCCGCCGTCTTGGGCCGTAAGCGACTCGCCGTGGCGCACGAGAGGGCCAGACGGGGAAGCACGCCCGATCGCCACCCGTCCCGATCGTGACAGAGATCGTGAGATTGTGGCTGTCAGCCGAATTGAGCTGAACGGGATGGGCACTCAAGGATCTCCTCACAGCTGCATCACCCGGCCGAGTCGGAGATTCGCCGACCTGCGGCGGGTCGTCCGCTCCAGCGATAACCTCAGCCTATTCGCCTCGTCCCAAAGCCGGTCCGCCTCATCGAAGCGCCCAGCCTGTACCTCAGCATTCTCTCGCGCCCACAGCTCCGTTACGCGCGGGTGAATGCTGGACTCCTCCTCGGCCACCCTGAAGATGTCCTCCATCTCCTTGAGTGCGTCGTCGGGGATCGCCCACAGCAAGCGGTCGAAGGACCGGAGGTGAGGGACGGAGCAGCTGCTCGGGGCTGTGGTGTGGGATTCACACCACTTCCGACCGCGCTCCGTGATGGCGTTCATGGCCTCGGGTGGCAGGCAGAGTTGGGGTCGCCCGTTGGTGATGCACGCCTTCACCTCGTCATTGGGGCCGGGCCGCAACCGTCCATAGCCCCGGGCGAAGCTGACGCAGGCGATCTGGGGGGAGATGGCCAGGACGGCCACCCTGGTGCCGATGAAGATCTCGTAGAGCAAGTCCCATAGCGTCTCCGACGACTCCGCGGTGACAGCGAGAGTGATGAGCACCTCGCGCAGGTCGATGGCGCGGCCCTGCCATAGGCGCAGGCAGTCGCGCGACGTTGCGACCTTCCGCTGCCGCCTACAGGGCGAAGCCCCGGCGTCGTCGTTTCCACATTCCCCTTTCCACCCGTGCAAGCGGCTCTCTCGCACACGGCTCACCGACGGTCTTCTAAGCATGGTTACGCTGCCTCCGGATGGTGGATGGTGCCACGCAGTCGGTACAGGGCTTGCCGATGGTGCGAATCCATCGTCCACTGGGCGCCCCGACCGGCGTGGAGACCCCTGCACCGCGACCGCACGGTCGGGGGATTCCTTGATCTGGCCCATCTTTGCTTCGCTTGCTCCTTCGCCTGTGCGATTCGACGGTCCGTGGCCAACTCAAGGAAAGCAAGAATCGGACCAGCACCATAGAGTTGAGCGGCCATTCGGCTTGGGAGATTCGGGTATCCGTCGACAGCGAATCTGTTGCCCCGGCCCGCACCAGAGCCGGCAGTACCCCACCGGCAGGATCGGACACGCCGCCCACCGGCTCAGCTGGGCACTCTCTCGGTCACTGCAGGGCCCGACCGACCCGACCCCGACTCTAGACCCTCGTCGCAGATGATCCGAAACCCGCATTCCCTGCAGCGCCGCGCAGAGGGACGGGCTTCGAACCGGCCATCCTTGTAGGCCTTCGCAAGCCCGGCCACCCGCCTTTCCAGCACCGACCGCGCCTTGCTCAGCAGGTCAGCGTCATAGGTCACCGCCGAGATCACCATGCTGCGCAGATAGTGAAACTCGCACGTCACCGTGGGCACCCGATACACGTGGCTAGCCGCCACCGCGTAGAGCATGGGCTGGAGCTTCCACCGCAGCCGCGCCGCGTCCTGCTCCGCCACCCCGGTCTTGTAATCAACGACGGTGATCCCGGTCGGGCGCCGGTCGACCCGATCGAACTTGCCCCCGAAGCTGGAGCCGCCGACCTGGACGACGAACTCCTTCTCCACGGTCTCAGGCTGGGCGTTCTGCCAGGCCGGGCTGTCCGCGTATCCCCCCAGCATGCCCTTGCCCATCATCGGGGAGTGCGTGTCGGCGGGCACAAACCCCCGGGGACCGTCGCAGGTCCGTCGCCAGAGCGCCAAGAGAGCGCCGCGGTCGATGGTCGCCCCAGCCATGCGGCTGACGAAGGCCTCCTGGAGCACTTGGTGGACAAGAATGCCGAGCCGGGTCGACTCCTGGGGCTCGGCCGGCAGCCGCCAGACGTGCTGGAACTCATAGCGGCGGGCGCACTCGCCCCAGGTCCGAAGCCGCGAGTAGGAGAGACGGTCGGGCATCTTCCGCATCCGCGGGGGCAGGACCCGCACCTTGATTGCTCCCAGCACGTGATCGCTGATCACCCGTCGATCCACCAGAGACGCGGGGATCGATCCCAGAAACCGGGACGCCGTCTCGATCTTCTCGAATCCGCCGGCGTAGCGGTCGGCGTACGTCATGGTGAGTGTCAGCCGCGGCCGGGTGATGGCCACGTAGAAGAGCCGCTGCTCCTCGGCCAGGAAGTTGGCGCTGCCTCCCACCCCCTCTGGGGTGAAGGTAGCGGGCAGGTCGAGAGCAGTGGGCACCAGGCGCGTGGGCAGCCGCCCCTCGGTGAGGCCGGCCACGAAGACGTGGTCCCACTCTCTGCCCTTGGCCCCGTGGATGGTGGAGAGCCGGACCCCCTTGGCATCCGAGGAGAGCGGGGCAACCGCCTCTCCGCCGGCAGCCTGCATGACCCGGAGGTAGCGCTCCGCCTCGGCAAAGCTTGGCGCCTCCCCTCGCGAGCCCATGATCTCGATGATGTCAACCAGCCGATACAGGTTGGCTCCGATCTGCTGGCGCTGGAGATCCTCCAGACGCTCCGCGATGGCCGAGTATCCGGTCTCCCGGACCGCCTCCCAGAACACGGCGCTGGCCGTCTCGGTGAGGGCCATAACGCTCATCTGGTCGACCCGGGCCACCACCCGCGAGATCATGGCGCGGTCCACGTCATCTAGGAAGTCGATGCCGCCCATCGAGCGAAGCAGCGCGATCAGCGGCCGACCGGTGCGGGTCATCTCCCTGCTGAGATTAAGCCGGGCCTGATTGCTGAGCCGCCAGTTGGGCAGGGCCAAGCAGCGCAGCAACGCCAGCGAGTTCCCCGGGTCGACGATCACCGCCAGCATGGCCATGGTGTCTTTGACGTCGGGGCTCTGGAAGTAGCTGACTCCCCCTGAAGCGATGTAGGGAATGTGTGCGTCGCGCAGCACCCCAGCGATGGGGTCCATGTCCTTGCGGTTGCGCACCAGCACCGCGATCTCCTCGGGTGCCGTGCCTTGGCTCATCAGCCGGCTGACCCGCTCCGCGATCTCCACCGCCTCGTCGCTAGCGGTGGCGGCCCGCAGGATCTCCGGCCGCGCCCCCGCGGGCTGAACCGCCACAATCGGCTTCGGTTGGCGGTCGGGAGCGCCCTCGATAACGCTCCGCGACACTGCCACGATTTCCGGCGTCGACCGCCGGTTCTCGGCCAGATGGATCTCGGCCCGGCCGGGGAACTCCTGCCGGAAGCGGGCGATGTTGGCCCGGCTCGCCCCTCGGAAGGCGTAGATGGACTGGTCGTCGTCGGCGACCACTAGGATGTTGTCGTTGCAGCTCCCCGCCACCGCCTCGACCAGTTCGGCCTGGGCGCGGTTGGTGTCCTGGTACTCGTCGACCATCACGAAGCGGACGCGGCGCACCCAATCGCGGCACTCCGGCACCGTCTTGACCAACTGGATCGCCCGCAGCACGCAGTCATCGTGGTCGATAAGACCGCGCTTCTTGTGCTCACGCTCAATGCGGTCGAACACCCGGGCCACGTCCAGCTGCCGGTCCTGCTCGGTGCGCAGCCGGACCAACCGGAGCTGGGCCTGCTCGAACTCAGCCTTGGCGTCCTCGAAGACGCCCGAGGTGCGCCGCACCTCAGGGCTCGGGCCGGTCACCGGGTCGCGTGGCCCCTCCCGCTTGAGCGCGGCGTCGAAGTCCTTCTGGGCTGTGTTCAGGGCCTGGTCAGCGTCCTTTAGCCTTTTCTGGGCCCGGGTCGAGGCGCTGCGCAGGTGGGCGTAATACCGCGCCGGGGTGAGCCGCTCCTGCTTCGCCCGCTGGATCACCTCCCGAACGCTCCGCACCGCGTCCAGAGGATGGGCGGGATCGTAGAGCGAGGGAGGGGCAAGCTCGCGGAGCACGTCCATCAGCAGCATGTCCTGCTCGGCGTCTTCGACGATGTGCGGCGGCGCCCATCCCTTGCGCCACCCGAAGGCGCTCAGCAGGGCGACCGCGAAGGCGTTGTAGGTGGTGAGCGATCCCGCCTCGGCGGCTCCCGGCTCGAGGCGATCGCGGACCCGGTCGCGGAGCTGAACGGCCGCCTGGTTGTTGTAGGTGAGCACCAGCACCTGTTCGGGAGCCAGATGGTGATCGCGCAGCAAGCGCAGGTAGCGCTCGGTGATAACGAGGGTCTTGCCCGACCCGGGGGCGGCCACCACCAGCGCCGGACCGTCGTCGTGCTCGATGGCGCGGAGCTGCTCCGGACTGGGGGAGAGCGGGCTCTCCGCCACCCCGACAACCCGCGACGACATGTCGGACGGGGAGAACTCGCGGGTCTGGGGTCTGACCACCCGCGGGCCTGCCGCTGCCGAGTCCGCGTCCATTACGGACGACGCGGGTGCGCCACCGAGCGAACCCTCCACCCCCACCCCCACCCCCACCGGGCCTTCGGGGGGTTCACTGGCTTGGTTCAGGTCGTGGGTCTCATCCATCTCTTGCGTCCCTTGTTCCTTCTCCGTTGCGGGTCTCGACGGTTCGTGGCCGCCGCTGCACGGTTCGGTGGCCTCCTCGAGGCCACCGGTGTTCAGGCCACAGTCAGGTTTGAGGTCGAGCGGTGGCTGATGGACTCCACTGGGGTCTGTGGCCACCCAGCTCTCGTGACCACTCCCCCGGTTGGCTAGCTGCTTGATCACCATGGGACGACCGTAACCCGCACCGACGGAGCGCACAAACCACGCGGCCCGATGTGTGCCACGACACTTCCGGACCGAAGCTCGGCCGGTCGAAACACGAGGCGCCGTGCCGACGTCCGCCACATCTATGCGCCTCTGGACCAAGCACGGTTGCGAACCGGTTGCCTCTTCCAGCGACATGAAGGCCGCCCGAAATCGGACTGGGTGCGGTACCCGAGCAGAAGAACCGGAACCGGGCACGCTGAACACCAGAACAACGGGTGTTTGCGTGGTCAGATGGGTTGCGCTAGGGTCAGGCCATAGTGACCTGTAGGGACGACCGAGAACACCGGACGGCGGTGAGGGGACCGCACGAACCGAGATCCGCCAGCTGCCCCAAAGCAGCGACGGCGACGTCGTTCCCAGGCCGACCGTACCGGGCCAGCTGCCCCACTTCCCGGACGGGGAGTGCCCGTGGTGGTTCCCCTGCAGTGGTGGGTGGCACCCTGCTTGGCGCCGCGAATCCGCGCGTGGCCTATCGGCAGGTTCAGGTGGGTCAGGTCATTCCGATCGTCGTCTCACGGTCCCGCTCCTTGCCCACCGCCTGATCGTTCGGGTTTAGCTCCGCTATCCGCTTGACCAGATCGCTGTAGCGGCACTCGGCAACCACTGTCGGCGATCAGGCAAAACCGGCCAGGGATGATCGGGTCAAAACCGGCCACCTGAGGTAGCTCCGAAGCCCGCCACACTCCGTCGAAAACGACGGAGGTGGACGTGGGGAACTACCTGAAAGTGCCTGACAGACAACGAGTTCTGGCCCTGCTGGAGTTGGGCTGGAGTTACCGACGGATCGAGAAGGAGACCGGGATCCGGCGGGAGACGATCTCCGGGTACGACCCGAGGCGGTCGGCAAAACCGGCCAACCCGATCGCCGGCTCCGGGGATGAGGCTGGCGCTGCTGGGATTCTCGGGGAGCAGAACCGGCCAAACCCGATCGCCGGCTCGGGGCCGGGTCCGGCCAGCGCCTGCGAGCCGCTCCGAGTGGTGATCGAGGCTGGGGTGGAGCGGGGTCTGACCGCTCAGCGGATCTGGCAGGACCTCTGCGAGGAGCACGGCTTCGCCTACGGGTACCTCTCGGTGCAGCGGTTCGTGCGGGGGATCCGGGGCCGTCGGCCCGAGGTCGTGGACGTCATGGAGCACCCGCCGGGGAAGGAGGCCCAGGTGGACTACTTCCAGAGCCCGGCCCTGGTGCTGGAACAGATGACCGGGAAGTGGCGGCGACCCTGGATCTTCCGGATGACGCTGAGCTGCAGCCGGCACGGGTACGAGGAGGCGCTGTGGCGCCAGGACCGGCGCGGCTTCCTGCGCGCCCATGAGCACGCCTTCCTCGCGTTTGGGGGCGTGGTCGAGGTCGTCCGCCATGACAATCTCAAGGCAGCGGTGGTCCGGGGCTGCCTGTACGACCCCGACGTCAGCGAGCTCTACACCGCCTTCGCCGGGCATTGGGGCTTCGTCCCCCTGCCCAGCCGCCCGCGGCACCCGCAGGAGAACGGGGTCGAGGAACGGAGTGGCGGCTACGTCAAGAGCAACGGGCTCAAGGGCCGCCGCTTCGACAGCCTCGAGGCTCTGAACGCTCACCTCCAGCACTGGAACCGGACGGTGGCCCAGCTGCGCATCCACGGCACCACCCGCCAGCAGGTCATCGCCCACTTCCTGGCGGTGGAGCGGCCGGCGCTGCGGCCGTTGCCGGCCGAGCGCTTCGCGCTCTTCGAGGTGGGCACGCGGAGCGTCCATCCCGACGGTCACATCGAGGTCGGAGCGGCCTTCTATTCGGTGCCCCACCACCTGGTGGGGCGGAGCGTGAAGGTCCACTGGGACGAGCATCTGGTGCGGATCTACCTGGACGGCGAGGCGGTGGCGGTGCACAGCCGGGGGCCGGCGGGATCGTGGTGGACCCGGCCCGAGCATCGCCCGTCCCACAAGCCGGGCCGCCAGAGCGCCTACGAAGCCGCCCTGCTGGCCAAGATCGAGCGCATCGGGGAGCGGGCCCTGGCGTGGGCGCAGGAGGCGGTGGTGGAGCGCGAGGTCCGCTCCTACCGGCTGCTCCAGGGGGTGGTCGCCCTGACCCGACGGCATCCGCGGGAGCGGGTGGACTGGGCCTGCGGGGTGGCCCTGGAGCGGCGCTGCTTCCGTTACCAGGCGTTGCGCCGCATCGTCGAGGCCGCCGCGGCGAGAGCCCCCACG